>Ga0315907_10001686_pt1 | contig 29468 bp, 46 predicted proteins | sample LakEriMetagenome_3_FD_203525 | JGI IMG/M metagenome (GOLD analysis project Ga0315907, IMG submission 203525) | Freshwater fungal communities from buoy surface, Lake Erie, Ohio, United States - Buoy 12 MA123 | ecosystem: Environmental > Aquatic > Freshwater > Lake > Lake biofilm | place: USA...
TTGGGCACAGAATGTTGGTACATACGCTGATGTTGTTAGAAGTGTTTCTCAGCAAACAGGTTCAACATTAGATGATAAATATACATATACAAGTGGTTTATCTAATGCTACTTCAGCCGCAGACCCTGTTCACCCAACGGCTGCTACCTATGGTTTATTGGGTACTAACTTAGCTGATGCTATTAAAACAACCACTACTGGAGTAGCCCCTAAAGCTATTTCTGTTACTCCTCCTGTAGCAGCGGCTCAGACACCATCATTATTGGATAACCAAGCAACAGCAGGAACTGTAGCAGGAGCAACAACAGCACCAGAAGACATTGTAACTAAAATTAAAAATCAGATTCTTGCTCAAGGCACTTCAAGCCAATGGTCTGGGCAAGGTTTAGGTTCTCCTGAAGCCAATGCTGCTGACATGGCTAGACTTCTGTCTGATGCTGGCATTACTGACATTAAACAATTTGGTGTAATTCCTGATTTAGAGCCTGTAGTACCAATTGATACGCTATACAACGGAAAACGAGTTTTTACCCAAACTGATGAAGACGGCAAAACTTCTAGTTATATTTACGAGCCTACAGGGAAAACGCTGACTTATAACAGTACGGATACTGGAGAATACACAAGCCCTGAAATGCGTGTGGTTGAAGTTCCTAAAGATGCAAAACTTGAAACTGTTTATGGTGTTGCTAGAGATGGTGGTGGTGAGTATGGTTCATCTTACGTACCAGTTGACCAATCAAAAATTAAGACAGTGGATGGAAAGTTAGTTGGAGACACTGGGAAAACCACATTCGGCAATAAACTTACAGGCCAAGCCATTGCAAATAACTACGAAACAGGAGCTGACGCATTTGGCGGGACATTTGCAGGTAAAGGTAAGACAGGCTATCGAGTTCAGTTTGCTCCTGACGGCACTCCAGTTTTTTATACAGGTGGTGAGTCAAGTTCTGAATTTAAACAGTACGCTCCATTACTTGCAATTGCAAGTTTAGGTTTGGCAGCACCTAGTTTATTTGCTGCTGGTGCGCCTACTGCAGGTGCTGCAGGTCTAAGTGCATTAGACGCAGGTTTAGGCGTTTATGGAACAGGGGCGGCAGGAACAGCAGGAGGCATCGCTGGAGGCTTATCTGCATTAGACGCTGGCATGGGTGTCTATGGAACAGGTGGTACAGCAGGTGGTCTTGCTGGTGGATTAAGCGCACTAGATGCGGGAATGGGTGTTTACCCCAGTACTGGCAACATTGGTTTATCTGCTTTAGATGCAGGGTTGGGCGTTTATCCCAATACTGGCAACATTGGTTTAAGTGCCTTAGACGCTGGCATGAGCGTTTATCCTAATACGGGAAATATTATTCCTAGTGCATTAGACGCTGGCATGGGCGTTTATCCCAATACTGGCAACATTATTCCAAGTGCTCTGGATGCTGGCATGGGTGTTTATCCTAATACTGGTAACATTGGTTTATCTGCCTTAGATGCTGGCATGGGCGTCTATGGAACAGGTGGAACAGTATTGCCATCGACAGGTGTAGGCACTGGTCTTGAAAATATACTAAGTAATCTAACTCCCGGTCAAATTGCTAACATAGTAGGTGGTGTTGGAGGACTTCTAGGAGGAGCTGCACTCACTTCTGGTGGAGGCACTGGAGGTACAGGTGGAGTAGGTGCATTACCAACTCAGCGTGTACCTTTGAACACTGCAGACTACTATAACGCTATTCAACAAAACTATAACAGATTACTTCCAGCAGTGCCTCGTGATGTTGCTACACCGCTGGCACAATGGTACAACTCTACATACGGAGCTTAAATGACAACGATCATTACAAAGAATAGCAGTACAGCATCTGCTACACCTGCAGCTGGAGACTTAACTAAGGGTGAGTTAGCCATTAACGTAACAGATAAGAAGCTGTACACTAAAGATAATTCAAGTACAGTTGTTAGGATTGTTGGCTCTTTAGGTAATCAAGAAGCTTCAGCAGCTGCCATTACAGGTGGTACTGTAGCTGGAGTAGCTCAGACTGGTGGTACAATTAATAATACACCCATTGGTGGCACTACAGCTGCAGCCATTACAGGTACTACAGTAACTGCAACGACAGGCTTTGTAGGTGCTATCACAGGTGCTGTGACTGGTAACGTAACTGGTAACTTGACAGGTAACGTTACAGGCAACGTCACAGGTAACTTAACTGGTAACGTAACAGCCTCCACAGGTACTTCATCGTTCAATGATGTTACCATTAACGGTGGCTTGAACATGGATGCTTCCTCAGCAGCCACTATTACTAACCTCACATCTCCAACTAACTCAGGTGATGCAGCCACTAAAGGCTACGTAGATACAGCTATTAGTAATCTTGTTGATGGTGCTCCAGCAGCATTGGATACCTTAAATGAACTTGCTGCAGCCTTGAATGATGATGCTTCATTCTCCACTACTGTCACTAACTCTATTGCTGCTAAGCTTCCCCTAGCTGGTGGTACTATGACAGGTGCTATTGCAATGGGTACGTCTAAGATTACTGGCTTAGGTACTCCAACTGCAGGAACTGATGCTACAACTAAGACCTACGTAGATGGTGTTGGTGATGCTAAGTTAGCCTTGGCAGGTGGAACTATGACAGGTAACATTGTCATGGGTGCTAACAAGGTTACAAGTACAGCAACTCCAAGTGCTGATGCTGACTTAACAACTAAAGTGTATGTTGACAGTATTCTAGGTAGTGCAACATCAGCAGCTACATCAGCGTCTGCAGCAGCAACATCAGCAACCAATGCAAGTAACTCAGCCTCTGCAGCTTCATCATCAGCCTCTGCAGCCAGTGCTTCTGCTAGTTCAGCTGCAGCGTCCTATGATAGCTTTGATGATAGGTATCTTGGCCCTAAGTCTTCAGCTCCATCAGTGGACAACGATGGTAACACACTACTTACAGGTGCTCTGTATTGGAATTCAACATCCTCTAACTTATGGGTGTGGAGTGGTTCAGCATGGACTCAAGCTACTCTAACAGCTGGCTCCTTTGCTACACTTGCAGGTACTGAGACTCTTACTAACAAGACCATTACCTTTGCTGACAACACTCTAACCAATGTTGCAAGCATTAACACAGCACAGACCTTTACAGGAACTAAGACCTTTACAGGTACTTCATCTGCTACTGCCATTGTTCTAAACGATGCAGCAGAGGTAGCAACAGTATCAGCTACTGCGGCTACTGGAACGATTAACTACGACATTACCACTCAGTCTGTCCTGTACTACACAAGTAACGCAAGTGCTAACTGGACAGTTAACTTCCGTGGGTCTAGCGGCACATCGCTAAATACTTTGATGAGTACAGGTCAGTCAATGACTGTGGCTTTTTTGGTGACTCAAGGTGCTACTGCTTACTACAACAGTGCTGTGCAAGTTGATGGCACTACATCGGGTGTAACTACACGCTGGTTGGGTGGTGCGCCTACAGCGGGTAATGCTAGTGGCATCGATAGTTACCGCTATTTATTGGTCAAGACAGGTAGTGCGACTTTCACAGTCTTGGCAAGCAACACACAATTTAAGGCTTAATGAACACCGCCTACGTTTACACGCTGACTGACCCCAGAAATGGGATGCCCTTTTACGTTGGTAAGGGGCATGGTAAGCGTTGCGAGTTTCATTTAGATGAGGCTAAGTATTACACCAAGCGCAAGTCAAAGAAGCTAAATAAGATTCGTAAACTTATGTCACTTGGTATGCAGCCAATTATTACCAAAGTTGAAGAAAATGTTTCTGATGCACAAGCTATTGATTTTGAATGTTTGTTAATTGCTGAAATGCGTGATATTGGCATACCATTGACTAACATGACAGATGGTGGTGATGGTGCTAAAGGTTACAAACATACTGAAGAAAATAAACGTCTTGCTTCTGAGCGTCAAAAGAATCGTGTGATGACAGAAGAACACAAGCAAAAGATGCGGAAACCTAAGTCTGAAGAAGGTAGAGCAAACATTGCTAAAGCCAGATTAACTACAGCTTATAGGCCATCTGAAGAAACAAAGCGTAAGACTTCTGAAGCATTATTAGGTCGCCCTAGCCCAATGAAAGGGCGTAAGCAATCTGAAGAATCAAAAGCTAAAATGAGTGCAATGCGCAAGGGTTTACCAAAACCTAAAGTTGATTGTCCTCATTGTCAAAAATCTATCGCTGTCAATGTTGCAAAGCGTTGGCACTTTGATAACTGTAAAGATAAGGAATAACAATGCCGTTACAAGCTACGAGTGGGGCTGCAAGCTACGATGGATTCGGTGGCGGGGTTGCTGTTGAGCCTGTATATATAGAACAAATTTTCAGCACATACCTTTACACAGGAAACGGCTCTACCCAGACCATCACCAACGGCATTGATTTAGCGGGTAAGGGTGGAATGGTTTGGCAAAAAGTCAGGACTGATTCTGGTAGTAGTTGCCAAATGTTTGACACAGCCCGTGGCATTTATCAAAGACTTTCAACAGCTCAAACAAACGCACAACTTAGTTGGTCGCCTTATGGTGTAACTGCTTTTGGTTCTACTGGATTTACTATTGCCGACACCTCTGGTGGAGATTATGGATGCAACGGTTCTCCCGGAGGTACTTACGCTGGTAATGGCACTTACGTTTCATGGACATTCCGCAAGCAACCAAAGTTCTTTGACATCCAGACATGGACAGGCAATTCAACAGTCAGAACGATTTCACATAATCTTGGCTCAGTTCCAGGATGTATTATCGTTAAATCCGTTTCTGCTGGAGGTAATAGCTGGTATGTTTATCACCGAAGTCTAGATATAACTAGCGGTAAAACAATTGCGTTAAATCTTACAAACGCTGCGTTTACAAATGGTGATATTTTCAATTCGACATTGGCAACAGCAACCGAATTTACGATAGGTATAGACTCGGCTGTAAACAATACAGGGGTCACCAACATTGCCTACATCTTCGCCCATGACGCAGGAGGCTTTGGCTTAACTGGCACAGACAATGTGATTAGCTGTGGGTCGTTTACAAACAATGGAAGTGGAGCCGCTTCAGTAACGCTTGGCTACGAACCGCAATGGGTGGTGATTAAAAACTCACAAGCGGCTGAAGGCTGGCTGATCGCAGACAACATGAGAGGCATGCCAGTAGGTAGTGCAGATGCGTATTTGCAGGCTAACTCATCTGCCGCAGAAGCGTCTTACGATTACATTGACCCAACTGCTACAGGGTTCAACATTAAAGGTTTGAATTCATCGCAAACCTACATCTACATAGCCATACGCCGTGGCCCGATGAAAGTGCCTACTACGGGTACGAGTGTGTTTGCGCCTTTAGCAGTGAATAACGCAACTGGAACAGTAAACACAACAAACTTCCCTATTGACTTGCAGATGCAGTTTTACAGACCCGGTGGAATTAGTCCGGGAACATCACAGTGGATTGATAGACTGCGTGGATTTTCATCTACTAGCACCGACAGCGGAACACGCCTGTATACAACTGGAACGCAAGCTGAAGCCGCAACAGCAATTGGCACTTTGTTTAACAATACAGGTTTTAGCACCGGCGCTAGTTGGGCTAATGTGTCAATGAGCTATAACAATCTGCGACGAGCCCCATCGTTTTTTGATGTGGTTTGCTATACGGGGACGGGTTCTGCAAGGACATTAAGCCATAACTTGGCGGTAGTGCCTGAAATGGCAATAATAAAGTGTAGAACCGCTGCCAGTACAACTTGGAACACATATCACACTGGGCTTGGGTATTTTTCTAATGGAATTGATTTGCAATTAACAGATGCTGTCAGAGGTGGTGGGCCATTTTCTGCCGCACCAACAGCAACGTTATTTACACCACAAACGGGCGGTGGAAGTTTTGTTGATGCAAATGCTTCTGGCGACACCTACGTTGCCTATCTCTTTGCGACCTGTAGTGGGGTCAGCAAAGTAGGTACATACACAGGAACTGGCGCACTTCAAACTGTTAACTGCGGATTTACAGGCGGGGCAAGATTTGTTCTTATCAAGCGCACAGACAGTACAGGTGACTGGTGGACGTATGACAGCGCACGAGGAATTTCATCAGGAAATGACCCGTACTTATTTTTAAATAGTACAGCCGCTGAGGTCACATCAACAAACTATGTAGATACCGACAGCACAGGCTTTAAGGTGACAGCCGCAGCACCCGCAGGACTAAATGCTAGCGGTGGAACATACATCTTCTTGGCAATCGCATAAGGAAACATCATGCAAATCAGAACACAAGACGGGCAAGTAATGTACGAATCAGAATTTCGTGCATACACAAAAGCCAATGGTGGCCCTACATGGGAGACAACAACAACTGAGGTGCTAGAAGCCTTGGGTGCTGATGTCATCTTTGAAGGCCCACAAGCTACTGGTGGAACTGTTTACCAATACTCTCAAGCCTCTGGTGTTGAGCAAGTGAATGGTAAGTGGTACACCAAATACATCCTTGGCCCTGTCTTCATTGACCAATTGGTAGATGGTGTAACTACTACTGCTGCTGAACAAGAAGTGGCTTACAAGGCTTCTAAGGATGCTGAACAGGCTAAGAATGTTCGTGCAACTCGTGATGCTAAGTTGTCTGAGACTGATTGGAGATTCCGTAGCGACATGACTCCATCACAAGCATGGAAAGACTACTGCCAAGCATTAAGAGATGTTCCTACACAAGTTGGTTTCCCTTGGACTATCGTGTGGCCTACACAACCTTAATAGACCATGATGAAAGATGAAGTAACCCATGAACACATCTATGATCGCCTATTGGCTGTTGAAGCTAAGGTAGACAACATAGAGAAGAATACACAAGAGGTTGTTCAAGCCTTCAACGCAGCCTCAGGAGCTTTCCAAGTACTTGAATGGATCGCTAAAGCTGTGAAACCTATTATCATCATAGGTGCTTTCTTTGGAGCTATTTGGTTAGCTATTGATAGTAAATTTAATGGAGTTAAATAAAATGAACCTACCTACACGTGGTCAGAGAACAGCTAAGAACAAGATGAAGAAGGTTATGGGTGAGTACAAGGAAGGTACTCTCCACAGCGGTAAAGGTGGCCCTGTGGTGAAGTCTCGTGACCAAGCCATTGCTATTGCCATGTCAGAAGCAAATAAAGCTAAAAAAAAGTCTAAAAAGGCTTGACAGTAACACTAAAGTATGTTACCATATTAATTAAGATATAAGGAAGATAATGGCTACGACATATCTACAGTTGGTAAACAACGTATTGATACGCTTGAGGGAGACTGAAGTATCGTCAGTTAGTGATACTCCTTATAGTTCCCTTATGGGTGTATTTGTTAACGATGCTAAGAGAGAGATTGAGGATGCCTACGATTGGAATGTCCTTACACAGACTATTGTAATCCCTACAGTGGCTAATACTCGTAACTATACACTGACAGGTTCAGGTCAGAGGTTCCGTACTGTAGATGTCTTAAATGACACTCAAGATGTGCCTATGAGAGCTGTAGCTACTAACTGGATGAATAGACAGTACTACTTAGGTAATGTACAGAGTGCAGCTCCGGTGTACTACAACTACAGTGGTATCTCCGGTGATGATACTCAGGTTGATATATGGCCTCGTCCTGATGGTGAATACTCATTGAGGTTTGAGTTGATTATCCCTCAGGCTGACTTAACAGCCAATGCTGATGCTTTGTTAGTCCCTCATCACTTAGTACAGATGTTAGCCTACGCTAAAGCTGTTGGTGAACGAGGTGAAGATGGAGGTACAGCTTTCAGTGAGGTTTATCAACAATATCGCTTAGCTTTGGCAGATGCTGTAGCCATTGAGCGTAACAGATACGATGAAGAAACTACTTGGGTTGATGTCTGATGGTAGCTAAAATCTTAACCACAACTGTAGCAGCTCCGGGATTCATGGGGTTGAATACACAGGATAGTTCAGTCTCTCTAGAGGCTGGCTATGCTACTGTGGCTAATAACTGTGTGATTGATAAGTTTGGACGTATTGGTGCTCGTAAGGGATGGTCTACATCTCACGCAACTAATAGTGACTTAAGTGATGCTAACGTCAAAGCTATCGGTGAGTTGATTGATAACTCAGGTAACTCATACATTATTGCTGCTGGTAACAATAAACTATTCAAGCTTGTAGGTACTACACTATCACAGTTAACCTACGGAGGTGGTGGTACAGCTCCTACAATCACAGACAGTAACTGGCAGATGGCTCCGTTGAATGGAGTCTTATATCTCTATCAAGCTGGACATGATCCTTTAGTGTTTGACCCTGCAGTAAGCTCAACTACATTTAAGAGAGTATCTGAGAAGACTGGCTATGTAGCTACAGTGTCCAGTAACAACTGTGTTATCAGTGCCTATGGTCGTACATGGTCAGCTAATAATGCTTCAGTTAAGAGTACCATTCAGTTCTCAGACTTGCTATCAGGTCATGTCTTAAGTACAGGTACAGCTGGTACATTGGATGTATCTCAAGTGTGGCCTAATGGTGCAGATGAGATTGTATCCTTAGCTGCACATAATAACTTCTTGATTGTCTTTGGTCGTAGACAGATTCTTATCTATTCCAATGCTACAGACCCTAATAATCTAACATTGTCAGATGCTATCACAGGTATTGGCTGTGTAGCTAGAGACTCAGTAGTAGCTACAGGTGGTGATGTAATCTTCTTGTCTGACTCAGGTGTACGTTCATTGATGCGTACCATTCAAGAGAAGTCAGCTCCAATGAGAGACATCAGTGCCAATGTACGTGATGATATTGTACTGGAGGTTAGTCTTGAGACTTCAGCTGATATTAAAGCTATATACTCAGACAAGGAAGCTTTCTATCTGTTAGCTTTACCAGCTCGTCAGTTAGTGTACTGCTTTGACATGAGAGCACCTCTACCTAATGGTGCTAACAGGGTTACAACATGGGATGGTTTAGTTCCAACAGCTTTTAAGTACACTCGTAATAAAGACTTACTGTTTGGAAGAGCTGGATACATTGGTAAGTATGATGGCTACAAAGACAATGCTAACTCATACTTGATGAGATACTACACTAACTACTTTGACTTCCAGTCACCAACTGTGATTAAGATTATGAAGAAGGTAGGCGTAACAGTTATTGGTGGTGGTGGTTATCCAGTTACTTTAAGGTTTGGCTTTGATTACAGTGATATTTTAAACACTAGACAGTTTGACTTAGCCAATGCTGCAGTAGCTGAATACAACATAGCTGAATATAACATTGGTGAGTATGGTGGTACAGCCTTCGATAATAAGATTATTAACATTGGTGGTTCAGGTAAGGTTATTCAACTTGGCTTTGAAACCAGTGTATTTAATAAATCAATATCCATTCAGAAACTTGATGTCTATGTTAAGACAGGGAAGACACGATAATGAGTAACTATACAAAAGCAACTAACTTTGCAATCAAGGATAGCCTGAATACAGGTAATCCAAGCAAGATCATTAAAGGTACTGAAGTTAACACTGAGTTTGATAACATTGCATCAGCAGTGAATTCTAAACCTGATGCTAATAACGGTGCATTGACAGGCACAACCACTGCGGTAAATCTTACTGTCTCTGGTACTTTTACAGCAACAGTTGACGGAGGCACATACTAATGGCTGATTGGACAGACTTAATTGGCCCATTGTTGGGCACTGCAGGTAGTGTATATAGCTCTAATCAAGCTGCTAATGCTACCACTAACGCTGCTGCACAGGCTGCACAGGCTGCACAGTTCCGTCCTGTAGGAGTTACTACAAGGTTCGGTAAGTCAGGATTTAACTATGACCCTACAACTGGACAGCTGATTGGTGCTGGTTATCAAGTAGCTCCTGACGTAGCTGCAGCTCGTGAAGGTCTAATGGGCTTAGCTGGTACTGGTATCGGTCAAGCTCAAGCACAACAGGCTGCTCAGACAGGTATAAATACAGCTGGTCAAGGACTGTTTAACTTAGGTGCTAAGTATCTTCAAAAGACTCCTGAAGATGTAGCTAAAGCATACATGACTCAGCAGCAGCAGTTACTTGCTCCCGGTCGTGAACAACAGATGGCTCAGTTGTATAACCAACAACAACAGCAAGGACGTATGGGTCTAGCTACCGGTGGAACTATGGCAGGTTATGCAGCAGGTGATCCCGGATTAGCGGCTACTAACCCTACTATTGCAGCGGCAATGAATGCTCGTGCACAACAAGATGCTCAGTTAGCTGCTAATGCTCAGACATTCGGCAATCAACAAGTACAGTTCGGTCAAGGATTGATGACTGGTGGTTTGAATCTTCAAGGTGCTGGTTATGGTTTGCAGACACAAGCTCTAGCTCCATACACTAACTACATGGCAGGTGCATCTAATATTGAAAACTTAGGTCAGAATGCTTTGACTCAAGGTTTAGGATTGGGTTCATCTATTACAGCAGGTTCTACAGCAGCAGCTAACATTCAGAATGCTGCAGCACAACAGGCAGCAGCTTTGCAGATGCAACGTAACAATGCTGTAGTTGGTGGCTTAACAGACCCTATCAGTCAGTTAATTAGTGGTCTATCTAGAGGTAGTTCTAACTATCAACAAACAGTTAATCCATACTTCCAGACAATCGGTTAATAATAAGGAATAACATGGCAACACTACCACAAGGTTTATTCGGAGGCATGGGTACTCCTGAGGAAATGCAACGACAGATGACAGAGCAAAAGGCTATGCAGTTTGCTACTATGACTCCTCAACAACAGACATCATATAACATCTACAAGAACACAGGTAACTTAGGTCGTGGCTTAGCTGGTGCTTTTGGTGTAGACGTACAAGACCCATCTATCAAGAGAGCTACTATGCTTCGTCAGATGGCTTCTCAGTATGATACTAACACACCTGAAGGTTTGAAGCAGATGGCTCAAGCTTTACAAAGTACAGACCCTGAGTTGGGCTTTCAAGTGATGCAACGTGCTCAGGCTATGGAGTTGGAAAAGGCTAAGACACTTACACAGGAAGCTCAAGCTGGTAAAGCATTGGCTGAACAAGGTAAGATTCTTCGTGGTGAAGCTAAAGATGAACAGTTACGTGCTGAGTTAGCTTCTTTACCTGCTGAAGCTACTGATAAAGCTGTTGAAGATATTGTGCGTAAGTATGGTAAGCCTGATGACATCTTTAAGACACTAGAGCGTAAGTCTACTGCTGAAGCTAATCGTATTGCTAAAGCTGATCTGGAACGTGAGAAGGCTGAGCAACGTGCTATTGAAAAGCAACGTGACCAAGAGTTTAAACAACAACTGGCGGCTATGTCTGCCTCTTCTAAGTCAGCTTTGACAGGTGTTCAAAAAGAACTAGCTGAACAACGCTTAGCAGATTTAAAATCTAAACAGTCAGATAAGGAAGATAAGAAGGAAGAAGCTAAGAAGGCTGCTGTTAACCACGCTACTAAGGTTATTAATGATGTGCAGTCTGCTCAAGGACTTGTTACAGGAGTGACTACAGGTGTTGTTGGTAAGGGTTCTTCATTTGTTCCCGGCACAACCGCTTATGACCTACAACAGCGTTTAGTAACTCTTAAAGCTAACTTAGGCTTTGATCGTTTACAACAGATGAGAGATGCAAGTCCTACAGGTGGTGCTTTGGGTCAGGTTGCTGTACAGGAACTTCAAGCCTTGCAAGCCACTGTAGGATCTTTAGAGTTAGGACAATCTAAAGCAGAGCTTCAAAAGAACTTGAATAAGATTGAGAATCACTATTCAAACTGGGTTCGTACTACACAGGGGTTGCAACCTCTTTCATTAGATGAGTTCTTAAAGTCTAAGCAACCACAGACAGGTGCTCCAGCGGCTACCCAAAGTGGATGGTCTATTAAACCTAAGTCTTAATACAAGGATTCATAATGCCTACATACGTTGTTACAGCTCCTGATGGTAAGGAGTATGAGATTACAGCACCTGAAGGAGCAACACAAGAGCAAGTCTTAGCTTATGCACAGCAGAACTACTCTAAACCTGCTGAGAAGCCTCAGCGTAGTTTAGCTCAAGAGACTGGTCGTCAGTTAGGTCTTACAGCTAGGGCTGGCATTACAGGTTTAGCTTCACTCCCTGCTATGTTGGCTGAGCCTGTGGCTGCAGGTGTTAATCTGTTAGCTGGTAAGCAAGTAATGGCTTCACCAACTCAAGGATTGCAGAATGTTCTAACTGCTGCTGGTCTTCCAGCTCCTGAGACAGGTCTTGAAAGAGCTGTACAGACTGGTACAGCAGCTATGGCAGGTGTTCCAGCACAGGCTGCTATGTCAGGTACTTCAGCTGCATTGGCTCCATTGCGTCAGAACCTATTACAGCAAACTGCAGCGGCTGGTGCTGGTGGTGTGGCTGGACAGGCTGCTGCAGATGTGGTGCAAGAGGCTACTGAGAATCCACTTCTAAGTGCTATTGCAGGTATTGCAGCAGGTACTGTAGCTGGTGTTGGAGCTGCTAAGGGAGCTACAGCTGCAACTACAACTCGTGAACCTCTAATAACTCTAGATCAGATTAAGCAACGTGCTCAAAGATCCTATGCAACTGTAGATCAGCAAGGTGTCTTTCTTAAGCCTAAAAGTGTTTTAGATAACTTTAACAATATTGAAGCTGCTTTACTAAAAGAGAACTTTAATCCTAAACTTAAAGCGCATGAACCTGTTGCCCAAGTGCTTGAACAAGTTAGAGACATGGTAGGAACTCAAAGAGTTTCTTTCACTAAGCTAGAGCAGATGAGGTCTGCCTTAGTGGACTTGAAGTTAGAGAAAGACGCAGCAACTCGTAAGTATGCAGGACAGGCTGTATCTGAACTAGATAACTACATTACTAAGCTAGGCTCTAAAGATGTATTGGCTAGTCAGGGTAATTTAGGTACAGCTGTTAAAACTGTACAGGATGCACGTAAGGACTGGCGTAACTTATCTCGTGCTACTGTCTTAGAAGATGCTTTGAATGTTGCTGAAGCTCGTGCATTAGACCCTAAAGCTTCTGAGGGTGAGTTGATTCGTAGACAGTTAATTAATCTAGCTGCTAATAAAGACAAGATGAGATTCTTTTCAGAGCGTGAGAAGAATGCTATTAAGAGTGTAGCTTCTGGGCCTGTTGGAGATCCTTTACTGTCTCTTGTAGCTCGTCTGAATCCTGAGCGTAGTGCTCTTATGCAAGCTAGTACTGTAGCAGGTTCCTTTGCTAATCCAGCAGCTGCAGCTACAGTGGCAGGTCTAGGTTACGGTGCTGATAAGCTTCAAGGTGCTCTACGTCAACGTGGTGTAAATAGACTGATCTCAGATGTAGCATCTGGACAGGTTCCACAGATTCCTCCTAATATGGCATGGCGAGGAATGTTGTCAGGTGTTCCTCAAGAACCACAACAGTAAACCCAATGAAGAGGCTAACTCTAGCCCTTCTTCTAATCCTTTTTACGAGTTTTATAGCGACAGCTGGCTTCGACCCTAATGCAGATAGATGTGTTAGGTGGACATGGAAGTGGGCGGCTGACTATAAGACTCGTATTGTCGTATGTCTAGAATGGAAGAAAGCATATAACAAATGATTGATCCAATGACAGCCCTTGCTGGCATACAGTCAGCTATTAGCATGGTTAAGAAGGCTAGTAAGGTAGCCAACGATCTAGGCTCTCTTGCACCTATGATTGGTAAGATGTTTGATGCCAAGAGTGTAGCTACAAAGGCTATGCTTCAGGCTAAACAGTCTGGTAAGGGTTCCAACATGGGAACTGCATTACAGATTGAGATGGCTTTGGAGCAAGCTAGAGCCTTTGAAGAAGAACTTAAGATGCTCTTCATGCAGACTGGAAAGATTGATGTCTGGAACAAGATTAAGGCTAGACAAGCTGAGATGGATTTAGCTGATGCCAAGGAGCTAAGTGCTCTGAAGAAAGCTGAGAAGGCAGCTAAGGAGAAAGAACAAGAGATGAATGAGATAGCCATGATTATAGGTGGTGTCTTCTTTGTTCTATTCTTAGTGTTTGTTGGTGTCAATGAGTTAATGGACTTCTGTACAACTACTCAAAGGTGTGGACGGTAATGAATGAGTACCAGAAGACATTTGACCTGTGCCTGAAGATATTTGTCTATGGTCTAGTAGCTCTGTACTTCTTAGGCTTCCTTAAGTTTCTCCCTGATGATCTTTCTGACAAGATTGTTACTTTATTATTATCTAAGATAGGACTCTAATGTTATCACTATTTTCTACCCTTGGTGGTCTACTAATCTCAGGTCTACCTAAACTATTAGACTTCTTCCAGAACAAAGCTGATCAGAAGCATGAGTTAGCTTTAGCTCAAGTGCAGACTGAACGTGAACTTCAAATGGCTGCAGCTGGCTTTGCAGCTCAAGAGCGTATTGAAGAAATTCGTACAGATCAGATTGCTATGCAGACTGATGCTCAGATGACTGAAGCTGCATTGAAGCATGATGAGAAGATCATGGAGAGAGCTAGTACATGGGTAGTTAACTTTGTAGGTACTGTACGTCCTATTGTAACTTACATCTTTATTCTTGAGCTATGTGCCATCAATGCTTGGATTGCAATCTATGTCAGTAACCATCCTGAGTTGATTACAAGTATTGATAACTTGATTGCAGTCTCTGACATTATCTTTAGCAGTGATGAGATGGCTATGCTTGGAGGTATCATAGGCTTCTGGTTTGGCTCACGTAGCTGGAGTAAGAAGTGAAGCTAAGCAAAGCTGGAGCTGACTTGATGCACAGGTTTGAGGGATGCAGGAATAAACCTTACCTGTGTCCTGCTCATATCTGGACTATTGGCTATGGTCATGTTCTATATCAGGAACAGATACGCTTACCAATGGTAGCTAAAGAGGGACAACCTACGATGATTCGTAAGGAGTACCCATTGAAACAGGAGGATAACCGTGTATGGTCTAAAGAGGAAATCGATAAACTATTCGCAGATGATGTCGGTCTTTTTGAACGTGGTGTTCTTCGACTTGCTCCTACTCTATCTGGTCGTCAAGGGGCTTTCGATGCGTGTGTCAGCTTTGCCTTCAATGCCGGACTGGGCAATTTTCAGCGGTCTACTATTCGGATGAAGATCAATAGAGGTGAATGGGATGCAGCTGCTGAAGCTTTCATGCAGTGGACTAAGGGAGGTGGTAGAGAGTTACCCGGATTAGTTAAACGAAGGAAAGCTGAAGTAGTATTATTCTTAAGCGATGATGAAATAGAATAAAATAAAGCCCCAAAGGATCACTCCTAAGGGGCTTTTTAGTTACTGTCCTAGAATAAACGCTAGTGTTATAAAACCTATGTGTAAGTAGATAACTTGATTAGCTTCCTCTGACATATTGTTCTCCTCATCCATGATATAAAGCTCATCAGCTTCTATACCAAAGACTAAGCCAGTCTTGAATTCAAAGTCTAGTATCATATCTCACATACGCCAGCGGTACAGGCCAACTGCTGAGCACCTTCTACGTTGTCAGTGCCTTCAACCAGTTTATCCCAATCAATACCTAGAGGCATATTGGCTACCATGTCGTGATACTCAAACTCAGTCATGGACTCATAAGGAGCTTGTCGGTATGTTCCACCATCCATCGGTAGGAAACTCACACCTGTAATCTCATCAAAGTTATTCCACACCCAAGCCCCAACTTCAGGCCATTCATTCTCGTTCACTGAGATAGTCACTGAAGGCTTATGCTCACAGTAGTGACGCTGGAACAGGAGCCACAAGCGAAGATGCTTAATGGCATTCAAGTCTTCACGCAGTACAGCACCCTTCTCAACTCGCATGGGGAAGCTAAAGATAGTTGTGCTATCAGGCTTCATCACACAAGCCTCTGAAGGAAATCCTTGAGACTTCAGGAAGTCAGTTAGAGGGTCTTTGTTATCAGAGCGTACACGACGAATAAAGTACTGACTATGCTGAGGGTGGATACCACTAGCAGTGCCTGTAAGCTGAGAGACAGTCCCCTCTGGCTTAATGGCAGTGATGGCAGCACTACGATTAATACCGATAGCGTCAGCAAACTCAGCGTTAGTATCAATAGCCACATTCTTCATTCCTTCCAAGATAGCAGGTAGTTCAGTACTGTCAGGATTATTCAACAGTGCATTATCCAAGATACCAGTCATAGACACACCCAACAAACGCTCATCTTCAGTGTTTGTCTGCCACACCTTACGAAGGTACGGAAAGTGAGTCATTGTCGATTGAAAAGTCCCCAGAATAGTAGCCAAGCGCACCTTATTCCGTAGAGTATCCACACTATCGCTGCTCCGAACAATAACAGAAGACAGATTACAGAATTGATAAGGTCTAAGGATAATCTCACTGCAAGGGTTTGTACCCCACTCTTTACCCAATTCCCTACGTCCACTTTTAGCTGCTTGAAGTTCACTTGCATAACGATTAAAGATGCCTCGCTCTCCAGAATGTGATTCATAAATGCTTGACCACTCACGCATGAACTTACCAACCTCAGGCTTAACTTCGTAGATGGCACTGTTGTTAGCCAAGGCTCGTTGACCATTACCGTCCCACCAGTTACCAGCTTTAGCGTGAGCCATACGATCATCACCCAAGTCTGACAGAGAGATCATGGCAGATCTACGAACTCCACCTACAACAACTACTTCTCCCACCTTACATAATATGTCATGTGCTTCCAGCGAGGTGAGCTTACGGCCCGTTGCCCCTTTGAATTTAGCAGTGACGTAATGGAATAAGGATACGAGAGGTTCAGGCCCTGACGCTCTTCCACCAAAAGTCTTAAGTCTTGCACCAGCGGGTCTAACACCGGAGACATCCCACTTTGGAATCTCACCAGCATATAGCAAGGCAATGACTTGTCGTAAGGCTTTAGCCCATCCCTCTTTGGAGTCTTTAACATTAATGACAGTGCCACTATTGTACAAATCAACTGGAATCTCAGGTAACTTAGATACATACTTTTGCTCCACACTAAAGCCTACACCAGTACCACACAGTAGAATGTACATAGCCTCATCAAAGGCTTTGGGATCATCAATGGGTAGGTATGAACAGTTATAACCAGCAATGTTCTGACGCTCCAAGGCATCACCAGCTGTCATGATGCTTCGCATTGATGGCATCACTTCTAAGTTAGTCACAGCAGACTGCAGCTCGTTACGTAGTGGCTGTGTCAGTGTGTAGTCATGCTTATCTTTCAAGTGCTTGGTCATGAAGTCAAAGTATCGGGCTACAGTCTCAGGCCAGTGCTCTCTACGGCCTTTATCATCCAAGTAGCGAGAATAACGGCTCTTGCCAATGTATTCTTGGTATGGTGTCATAGTTGTTGTTGTCATCTTAGTCTAGTTCCTTTATTAAATATTCTTGTTTCTTCTCAATCACATCATCAAATCTTTCAACAAGGTCATCACTCTGGAGTCCTAGCAGTTCCAAGAGTGTGACCTCATCCAAACGCTTGAGAGCCTCTTTCAGTTCTTCAAAGGTTATGTTTGACACGTTTATCAATCTCTCTGTCAATGTACCACTTAGCCTTCTTCAGGTCTTCAATGGCATCTTTCTTAAGGTCACAACGCCAGATATACTTGATTGCATTACCTAAGTTAAAGCCCATGTGCTCAGTAACTTGGATACATTCAATACCTGATGGATGTTCAGTGTAGTGCTTAGGTTGATTAACTACATCTACTTCTCCCTCTTTACAGTCAACCCACTCTTTAATGGCTTCACTTAAAGGCTTTGAAGACTCTTGAATGTACATATTACGAGGAACCCATCTATCAAACTGAAAGCAATGGTTACAAGGGTGAATGCTTTTATCTAGATTGCTATAAAAGCAAGTATTACATTTATCAATTACCATACTTCCTCCCAAGGTATTCTACGCTTAAGAACATCTCATCGAAGTGTCCGTCCTGTACTTCATTCATCATCAGTAAGCCCCTCCAGTGTCTATTGCTTAGTTGATCCATATAAGACTCATCGTGTAGGTAATAACTCCCAACAATGATAGCGCATATAGGCTTTCCATCAGCACGTTTTCCATAGGCGATTTGCTTTCCCTGTTGGTGTCCTGCAACACAAGACATATGTAACTTATTAATGATAGCACTAGCAGCACCAGCAGGTCTTCCCATCGCACCAACGGGCCAATAATGATTGAAACCCACACCATTGATAAACACAGGGTGAAGGAAACCGTGTACTTCCCAATCTTTCTCATACTCAAGATCCTTTGTAGATATTAAGCCTTCAAGTGTAGGATTATTGTTAATAGCTCTATCAATCCTGTTCTCATGGTTTCCTAAAGTCATCACCATACGAGGCTTGTACACCTTGTGCTTAGATGACTTCTGAGACTTCTGAAGTTCCCTCAAAGGAGCCAATAACAACTTCATGGCATCCTTAGCAGATTCAATGTCCTTCTTGTAACGCAGACCTTCAAAGTATTTACTTCCCTTGATGTCGTGAGTGCTAAGGCTTGGCATATCTGCAAAGTCACCTATGTTAATCACTACATCAGGTTTGTAATCGACAATGGCTTTACCAGCCCATGTCAGGTGCTCTAAAGGTACACCCTCTTTAATCTGACAGTCCGGGATTACTAGAATCTTCAATGTCTTCTCCTTCAACTGTTAGTCTTTCACCTTCACGTATCATAGATTTAAAAGTTTCTAGGATACCGAAGGATATGAGTGATTGAGCTTCTTCAGCTGTGAGGTCAAACTGATAAGTGGCATCACCATTCTCATGTTCTTTAATCAGATTTACGTTCACTCTCAGCCTCCTTTAAGAATTCTTCAGCGTCTTTAACGTACATAAAGTATCCTAAGACAACTGCAATGGCTGCACTAACTTTCTTGTTATCAGCAATGTCTTCAGGGTGACTACTAAGTCCTCCATTTAGAGTATTTAAATAAGTCTCTTTAAGTTTTTCAACAAGAATAGCATCTGTGAAATCATCCCAAGCATAACGAACCTCAGGTGAATTCTCTAGAGCTTTAATAATATTATTTAACATATTTAGAACCTTTTTCATTTAACCATGACATTGGAATATCTTTATCAGCATACTTGAATCCATGCTTAGTGCACCAATCCCCGTATGTAGTTTGGCTTATCTTTGAGAGTTTAGACTTAGAGTTACTGAAGACAAATCTAATATCAAGTTCAGGATGTTGTTCCTTCACCATCAAATGCTTCTGTCTATCAGCAGTCACGAACCTACCTTTGCTCTCAATGATAATACCGTTACTCAGTAGTAAGAAGTCAGGAGTGTATGTACGTTTCTTCTCAGGCTGCGTATACCCAATCACTAGCTTCTCATACTCAAATGGAACACCTAAGGCTACTAGGTTATCAGCTATCTTATCCTCTAAGCCAGATCTAAAGCCATGCTTCAAAGCTACTTGTCTAACTGTCAGTGGCTTCTTACGCTTCGGCTTCATGGTACTCCTTAGTAATATGATACTGGTGCAAGAAAGCTCCAAAGGTATCTACAAACTCTTCATCATGTGTAAGCTTACCCATTGTAAACATAATGGCATGAACTAACTCATGGTAGAAGGTTTGCTCAGTGGTCTGCTTGTTCATGTCCATACGAATAGAAATGACTTGCTTCTCAGGGTCACACTTACCCATATCATCCATGTGCACTACGTAGTTAACGTACCACTTTGATCCTGCAAGTTCAAAGGAGGTTGCCACATCTGGTTTGCTTTTCTTCTTAGCCATAGGAGCTTACCGTTTTCCAGTACCCTGTCAGTATTGCTGTCATAAGCCTTGATACAAGCTTCATATAATTCCTTTTCAGTTGTACAGTCTTTCAAGATCTTATCAGCCTTTACAGGGCCAATACCTCGTATACCTTCAATGTTATCAACTCTGTCACCTGTCAGTATCTGTTTATAGAAACTGTACAAGCCTTCAAACTCAGTAACATAATACTCCTCATCCTTTACAGGATTATAGTGCCACCCCGGTAACTGATCTAGATCCTTGTCAACGTGGACGATCCAGTAGTTACCTTCAGTGGACGCTATGCCTACAGCATCATCAGCTTCCTCGTTCTCAGACATCTTAGCACCGAGCTTCATGAGATGGTTTCTGAGAGCATCGTAATGTTTAGGCTTGGGAGCATCTTTACGATTACCTTTGTAAGGAACAGTGGTAGCTATCTCAAATCTAAAGTTAGTTTTACCTGTAATCCAAGCTCTGTAGTCATCACACTTCAGACGCATATAGATGATGTCGGTAAACCACTCTGTGAGTCGATTTAGTGCCCACTGTTCTTCTTCTTTCTCATTGGAGAAGCCAACTTTATAAACTAAAAAGTCAGCATCTACAATAGCCTCAGTAGGCTTATCAGTCACCTGACGGTTAGAGGACATCGTCCGCTGTCTCTGTTGCTTCTTCACCTTCAGGAGAGTAGACTTTCAACTCAGTAATGATGAGTTTCTTAATTGAGGGTGCAGCACCAAACTTAGCTGACATCTTGTGGCGGTATGAGGAGACAACTGCGTGACACTTAGTACCATTACCCATCATGGCAATGTCTACAGGATTACCTTCCTCATCCACAGGTGTGAACAAGTAAGTTGACTTAGCAACAATAAAGTTACCCATGCTCTCTTTGTTCTTGATGTTGATGCCAAGCTCTTTAAGCTTCTCACAAGCTGCATCACTCAAGTTACCAATAGTACATTCGTACTTCTTGTTGTCTTCGTTAAACTTAGTGTTAAAGGTGTTCATCCAGTTACTCCAGAAGATTTCACCAGCAACTTTAACGGGTTTCAGTGTATCAATACTCATTTCATTTTCCTTTAGTTTCAATGCAGCTCTTGGGACGGGTGAGCTGTATTACCCGATGCTAGATCTTCTAAGTGCACAAGTGCTGATAAGAGCACAGTGTACACCTCTTCAAGGTCTAGCTCCTCTCCTATCTTAATCTTGAAAGTTTCCCCTTCAACACTAAATAGAATTTGATTCTTATCAATGTGTTTCACGCCAGTTGTTACCAATTTTAAACTCCCCGTCTAATGGACAACGAAGCTTAAAGTGTTCACCAGCTTCAACGATACTTTGCTTTGCAGCCTCACCTACTATTGTAGCATATATCTTAGGAACTTCAAGTTGAAATTCATCATGGACATTAGCTACTAGCTTCACAGGCCACTTGTTAGCCTTAGTCTTATCATAAAATAGTACTAAAGCTTTCTTCATTACGATTGCACCTGCACCTTGAAGGAGGGAATTAAGAGCTGCGTGTTCCGAGCGTACCCATATCTTACGACCATCAAGCCCCGGTACAAAGCCCTTACCCGCATATCTGCTAACCGTACTTCTAAGACGTTGTAAGGCTGGTGTGTTCGTAAGAAAGGCATCGATAAGTTTCTGTCCCGCTTTAGAATTACCACCGACAATGGAGCCAATCTTAGCTGGCCCTGCACCGTATAGGAATGCGTAAATAAATGTCTTCGCTTGATCCCTTGTCTGTAAACCTGCAGCTTTCTGGTTCTGCGTGTGAACATCAGTTCCATCCTTTGATGATCCTTCAGTGACCGTTTTAACATAATCTTCATCTTTCATATAATGTGCAAGCATACGAAGCTCAAGGCCACTAGCGTCGCAACCAACCAATACGTTACCTGCTTCCACAGTCCAACATTCTCTGCACTCTGGGCCATAAATACTTCCAGCATTAGGAATCTGTGCCATGTTAGGACTACTGTGTGTCATCCTACCAGTTACAGCTCCATTCGTTATTACCTTACCGTGAACTCTACCGTCCTTACCCACAGCCTCTAGCCAGCTTTCAATCTGAGCTACTCGTTTCTGCAGCATCAAGTATTCAGCAATCATCTGAGCCTCAGGTAGAGGAACCTTAGCAAGTACAGACTCATCGACAATAGCCTGACCCTTCTCAGTGAACACCTTAGGCTTCCATCCTAGCTCCATCAGTTTCTCTCCAATTTGCTTTCTACTTCCGGGATTGAAAGTATCAATGCAGTCTTTAATGGGCTTTCCACTGGTTTTGTGGAACCTTTGTGTGATGACTGGAGGCCATCTCTCTTGCATCTGTTCATAGATTCCTGCCATCTTTCCCTTGATGTCAGCAAGTAAACAGGTTGTATAGGCTTGATCGAGTTTGAATCCATGACGTTCCTGTTCAGCAATGATAGATGCTACCTTATGTTCAAGAGTAAGGCTTTCTTGTGAAAAGTCCTTCTTAGTGAATTCATCAGTAAGATGCTTATAAAGATTGCAAGTGACCTCAACGTCCCTAATGCAATAATGCTCAAGAAGACCCATGTGAGGAACATCAAAGCACTCACCCTTGTACTCCTCTCGTTTGTCCATTAACCATTGCCACACTCCTTTGTAGTTAACCTTCTTCACCTTCAATCTCTCGCCCCAAGCGTCTAAGCTGTGACCGTTCTCTACTGAGGGATCTAGCAGTCTTGAGGCTATCAGTGTATCGAACACTTGGTTCAAGCGAATCTTCGTACTCCAAAGCCTGTTGAGTATCGAGAAATCGAAGCTTATCCCGTTGTGGGCTACTATCAATGTAACGTCCTTTAAATACTCCACGAGGTTGTCTGCTGCTTTCCATACGTTCACTTCTCCACTGTCAATGTCCTTAGTTACTACCATCCAAATCGTGTTGTGATCTAAGGTTGTCTCTATGTCCAATACGATACGCTTCATATTCTGCTTTCAAGTCTTCATAGTGGTGAATAAGTAACTGATACTTGTCTTGCATTTCATAGTACTTAGTCTCCAAGTCAAGCATTCTACCAGCTATGGTGTCTAGGTCAAGCATCGTTCTTTCCTCTGTATGTTAGTTCAGGGCAATGATACAGTGTACCCTTCCAGTCAGCATGGTAGCGAGATTTAACAATAGTACCTGCAGTAGTTAACATAGTGACACTCCTCTTACGTTCTTTAGCTCTTCTCTTGTAAGCATTAGCCTTATCTCTATTGGCTTTAGCCCATGCTCGTTGTTTTTGCCTGTTCCTCTCCTTACGGGCTTCAATGATAGCATCAGCTTCAGCTTGGTTCTCAACATTTTTAACCCACTTGCTCATTTTGCAGCCTCCATGTACAGACCCACGTTCCCTAGTGCATAACCAATGAAGGCTATACCTAAGCCAGTGTTACCTTTAACGATCAAGTCTACAGCTACTACAGCATAGACAACACCCACCACAGCGATTAACCATGCACTCATAGTACTTCCTCCAACATCTCCACCATGCGTCCAGTATCCATGTCGTACTTCAACACACAAGCTGGGCCTGTATAACCATTGTAACGATTCTTAGCCACTGAGATCTTAGTCTGATGTCTCTCATTGTCATCTGCTGCCATCGAGTTACGCTCCAAGGTAATCACAGCATCACTCAGTTGAGCAATAGCACCTGAGCCTCTGAGCTGCGACAATGAGACACTACCACCATCTTCGTGACCTTGATTCCCTTGCAGTCTACGAAGGTGACTGACACAGATCAAGGTAATCTCCAGCTCCTGCACCAGTGTACGAAGCTTCGTCATCATGTTATCAATAGCCTTACGCTCATCTCCATTGTCTTGACCAGATATAACAATACTGATGTGGTCAAGAAAGATAACCCTGCAATCGCAAGCTTTAGCCATGTATCGGATTCTGTTGGCAATGTTATCAACGTCACTGCTACCGAAGTGGTCAAAGAGATACACACGATTAGTGCCAAGTGTTGCATCGAAAGCATCTTTAAGCTCCTGTTCAGTTGTTGGAGTGTCAGGTAAGTGCAATAGTTTGTTAGCGTGTAAGCTCATGATACTTCGAGCTGTCTTTCGAGTGGACTCTTCAAGGAATAATCCTCCAATGTTCCACTTGGTAGTGTTCAGTATATTGAACAATATCTCTCGCAGAAATTGACTCTTACCTAGTCCAGATCCTGCAGTGACTGTGATTAACTCAGATGGCCGGATACCATACAAAAGCTTATTCAAGCCCTTCCAAGGATACATAGCCTCAGCCTTAGCCTCAGGTTTAATGACTTCCTCCCACAGTGATGCAGCATTGATGATGCCATCTGGGATGTACACCTCAGCTCTCCACCACTCATTGACAAACTCTTTGGTAGCACCTGCAATGAGGTAGTCACAGGCATCTTTGTAGCCACTCAAATGCTTCACAATCTTAGCCTTGTTACCAAACAGTTCAGCCACTTCCTTAGAAGCTTTCTTACCCGGCTCATCAGCATCAAAGCAGATCACAATGCTATCGAAGGAGTTAAGCCACTCATATTGTGCCTTGCAGTCCTTTAAAGCTGCCTGTGCACCGTTTCTGACTGACACCACAGGGTAGAGGCTACCATTCATCTGAAAAGCTGCTAGAGCGTCAAGTTCTCCTTCAGTGATGGTGACTGCCTTGCCACCAGCGTGAAAGAGCTGCTGTCCGAAAAGCCTAGCATTCGTGAATGTTCCAAGAATGCTGAAAGTTTTGTCTGCCACTCGTCTAAGTTTTGCTGCAACAACTCCTCCGGCATCGTCAGTGTAAGGATAAAAGTGCTGTCCATTATCTTGTGTAACTCCATATTTCTCACAGGTTTGAAGGGTGATACCTCTATCGGGTATCGACTTAATGGTTCCTTTGATGTCTAACATCTGAGGCTTTCTTTGTGGCGTAGCCACTCTAGGTTGTACTGCTTGTTGCATAACTGACAGTTCATCAGCATCAGTTTCATTGTAGTAAGTATTGCATGAGAAACAATACGTGTGATTGTCATCGTATAAACCATTGGCATCTGAGCTACCACAGGCATCACAGGCAATGTGCTTGATGAGTTTAGACTCAAGCTTAGGTTTACGTACTAGGTTTAGCTTCATTGTCTTGAGCCTCTCTAAGTTCCTCAATGACCTTCAATGCCTTCACATCGAGGTAGCCATAGTAGATTTCACCCCTAAGCTGGAAGGCTGTGAAGTCCTGCAGTAGGTTTAGACAATCAGCTATCAACTTAGCATCATTGTCCCCTTGAATGATGTTAGTTGGGAAAGGCCAAGGTTTTGATTCATCTATATCTGTCATTTTGAGAGTACCAGTTTAATTAAAGTTAAGATAACGACAAATAAAGCCATTACCATTTGAACGGGTCTTCCTGAGCTGTTACGTACCCGCTGTGTACCTTGTTTAAGACAGCCTCAGCAACATGAGACATCACCTTACCCTGTCCATTGTTCATTATCAGTTCAGCCATACTGTCAATGACAGACCAATACCAACACTCATACTGAACGACATCCAAGTCTTCACCATCGTCAAAGAATTCAATAGACATAAAATTATCCTTTCAAAGGGTTGTAGTCCATATCACATTACAAAATCTTACACTTTAAAGTCTTTATAAGTATATTACTTAAATAATACTTATATAGTGTATTTAACTTCAATGAATCATCCTAGATACTTTGTAGTATCTTTAAAGTTAGGGTAGCACACTTTGTACAGATTGTCAATGGTCTCCTTCACTGTTGGTGTCGCTAACGTGACTCTCACTCTCTTCATCTAATCCATCATCTATGTCATCCGAGGATATTAAATCTTTACGATCCTTTGTAGGTAGGTGTGAGTCAGCCTGTACAGTTTTAAAGCATTGCTGGCATAGGTCAATGAATGTACCAGTCACTGCGTGTTTACGTGTACTTTCATAGTCTGTCAATATCCTGTCACAACATAGGCATTTCATGGTTCTGATTTCCTTTTGAATGGATTAACTTTCACCCATGCTTTCATGTGCACTGGGTTCCCGTTGGCATCATAGCTCAGGCTATACATCCCGTCAATGTGACTGAACCACAATAGCATCCCCTTGGGTGTCTTAACTGGTGTCTCTTTGGGTACATCATACAGTGGAATTGAAGGTTGTTCAATCCAGTCTTTTAAGTCAATTTCTGAGAGCATTTAAAAGTCCTCACTCTCTAAAGTTAATTTGAAGTGTAGAGCTTCACCCACATCGTTCATGGGTTCCCTCAATGAATCCAAAATCTTCACCAGTTCATCATCTGACATTAGACAATCAAATTCAAGCTTTAAAACCTTACGTTTATCATCACCTGAATAACCTACAATAGAGCCTTTATTGTATAACATAGCACCTCCGGTATTAAGTTGTTAAAATGTAGGCTAAAACAGCCCTTTAAAGCCCTTCTAGGCATGGTCTAAGTCATGGTCAATGGTCAACTGTTCCATGTGTTCAGCTTTATACTTCTTTGATGCGTCCCATTGAAGACTCTCCCATTGACTGTGAGAGATTACATCTAGGACATTAAAGAGTTGATAATGTACTGAATCTAAGTCCCTACAATCCCCATCTTCGTCAATCTGACATTGAACATCAACGATAGCCCCTGAATCCTCTAATTCACCTATAAAGTGAAAGGTTATTGTGTCGATTGTCATAATTGTGCATCCTTACGTTGTACGTGTTGAGCAAATAGCCACTTGTCACCTAAGTGTCTGATTGATCTCACCCACTTTAAACGATAGCTTCTGCGTACGTGTTCCGGTACGTCATAAGACTTGAAAAGTTCACGTGAGTGTTTTAGTAGTTTAGTATTCATTTTAGTCCTTATCTATCATTGTCCACTGTAATCCATGCTTTCCGTGTCAATGTATCATACATAATTTCATCGCCTACATTGATACGTGCACCGGATCTGCAGCATAGCCCCTTAAACCTTGCTCTCATACGTTTTATCATGCTCGTTTTCCCCTTAAGACTTTAATAGACCGTTTATACAATTCTGAGCATGCATCGTTCACTTGATCCCGATACTTACCCTCTGCAGCACTATTGCCAATTGATTGCATGGCCCTTGCCGCCAGTGTAGCATCGTCAATGATGTATCGCAACTCATCTTTGGTTTTGCGTTTGTAATCGTTCACTGTAAGCATGTTATTCACCCTCTTTCAATTGAATGCAAATTGCATTGTAGATTGCACGTTTATCCATGTAATAGCCAAAATCATTGTCATTCACGCCAAAATTGTGCCATTGATTGAACCGTTGATTTTCCAATATATCACTTTTAAGGCTATGCCATTGTGAATAGTGCCCGATAAAACCCCTTAAACTGTAATGAGCTATAAACCCGCTTGCAAGGTATAAAAATGTATACCCTTGCTTGCTTAGCTTGTCCGGATCTTTGCAAGCCCTTACAATGTTGTTGACAATGCGGGTTTTTTGTAATGATGTATAACGTTTTAACATGTTATTTGATCCCGGCAATAGCTTTTAATTCAAGCTTTAAGGTTTTGGCACTATCACCCCGGAAGCTTGCAGCATTAGACAAAAAGTATAAGACAATAGATCTTGCATCGTCATACCCGTATTTGTCATTGATTGACGACAATTCCCGCATCGCTTCTAAGTACGGTTTTGCAGCATAATTGACCTTAGGCCATGCTTGATAGATATCACGTGCAATCACGTGCAAGGGACGGACGGTTTTGCTTGCTTCAATAGTCAACATTTTAATTACCCTTAAATTGGATTAAAAACCTACAAAATTGTAGGACATAGTGCACGTATGAGCATGCACTACATTCTAGAATCTAAAATCATTAATGCATAGCAATGATAATGGGCACGCCCTTCAAAGCTTGCATACCGCATGCATGGCCTTTTCCAGTACATGTACCGCACGTGCCCGGACATGGAAATGCTTTATCCGTGAATGCTTGTCTTAAAGCTTTAACGGTTTCCGGCTTGCCGTGATCACTTGAACGTACTTTTTTGCCAATACGAACGGCAATAAATTCGCCCCTAGTTATAGACAATGTCTTAATTGCCGTGATCATCGTCGCATGTGCATTGTGTCCGCCTGAAATGTTGAGCACGTAATTAGACGGCAATTCACCCTCATATGACATAATTTGATTGAAGCTTTTTGAATAACCGTAAACCCTTGCATTGGGCACGGTTTTAATTAGATTGAACCAAAATTTAACGTCATTGTCGCTGCTAAAATCACCGTCAACGTATAGGCGAACGTCATATTGTAAGCCCTTGAATGATGTATCAACGACATGCAAAGCTTTAACGATAGAATCGGGAGCATAGCGCATTAGGTATGCATTTTGGGCTTGTCTCATAAACGCCGCCGGATAACGCCATGCACGGAAGCTATAACAGAAATCTAAGCATTCGCCCGCTCCCGGACATGTAACGCCGGGTAAGCTTGAAAACGATACAAACGGAAGCTTAGAATTACCGTTCAAAGAAAATACACTATAATTAGGATCTAAGGTTTTGAACGTATGCTCAAGCTTTGCAAAATTATCTTGCCAACCCTTACCCGTGAACATAGGCGAAGCTTGCAAGGTTTTTAATGCTTGCATGGCACTATGTTGCGTGCCACCTTGAATAGCTATTGCAAGCCCTTGCAAAGCTTTGAATTTTTGAGCACTATTTGAGAACAGTTTAATTTGCATGATGTTATCCCTTGGTTTACTTGGTTAAAACGTCAAAGTATGCAAGCATGCCAACGGTTAACATTAAACCGATAGCTATTGCCGCCACTATATCTAATATAAATTCTACAGTTGAACCTTGCTTGATATTGAACATGATAGATCCCTTAGGTTTTGTTGTTGCGATGGATAGAGTATCAAGCTTGAACCTTACGTGAACCTTACAAACTGAACTATTTTTAAACTATAAACCCTTACGTATAAACCCTATGTCTTACCGTACTCTTATGTCTTATGTCATATATCTTATGTCTTATATAAGACTATAATAACCTTATGCTTTGAAGGGCTTTATAGTACTGATAAGGGTAAACCCTAAGTACTCTATAAGATCCTACATAGCCCTTCACACCCCAACATTGTAGATGCGAATGATTCCTATTTAGATCTAGATAGTAAGTACACTTATGACTTTAAAGTGAGTACCAACTAACTTAGACTTTAGAGACACTGCAAAGTAAGCACTAACTAACTTTGATGGGGGGGGAGGGTCATCTGTTGTGTAAATACTATTGCGGGAGCCTCTGAAGTTCACAAAAAAGGTAATATAGACCTAAGTAGTTATGACTTATAACTAATTGATCTACAAAGAAAAAGTAGAACTACAAAGTACAATCTAGACACCCTGTGAAAGGGGAACTTTAGCGAAGCGTTAAAGTAAACATAAATGTGACGTAGATCACATAAATAGTAAAATATATGTAAAAGAGTTAGACATAACATGGTAAGTCAAGACTTAGTAGTGTATAATATTCTTAATAGGATATAATTAAGTTTACTAAGAAGCCTGACCCCACTTCTAAGTTAAGACTAAGTAGGCTGATATGTACACCCTAGTAGGGGAACATAGTAGTTAAAACACACTTAGATTTAATTTAAGTTGTATTTAATACATACTTACTAAGTAAATTAATATTAATTACTTATAATGTTATGTCTTAAATAACTTAAACAT
>Ga0315907_10001687_pt1 | contig 29458 bp, 27 predicted proteins | sample LakEriMetagenome_3_FD_203525 | JGI IMG/M metagenome (GOLD analysis project Ga0315907, IMG submission 203525) | Freshwater fungal communities from buoy surface, Lake Erie, Ohio, United States - Buoy 12 MA123 | ecosystem: Environmental > Aquatic > Freshwater > Lake > Lake biofilm | place: USA...
GGGCGGGCCGCAACATCAGCCGCTGGCGCAGCGAAGAGTACGACCGCACCCACACGGCGGCGCAGTCCGAGCTCGACCCGGCCAAGCGTTCGGCGATGTTCATCCGGATGAACGATCTGGTCATCAACGACGGGTACATCATTCCGGTGGTCTTCCGCCCACGGGTGTCTGCGGCCGGCTCCAAGCTCACCGCCCACCTGTCCGGCTGGGACAACGACACCTGGGCGCTGGCGCACTGGTTCAAGGAAGCCTGAGCGGCGCTGAGTTGTGGGAGCCTATGTCCTGAGGCGACTGCTGATTGCCCTGCCCAGCCTGCTGGGCATCAGCGTCATCCTGTTCACGGTGCTGGCCCTTGCGCCGGGCGATCCGTTCGAGGAGCTGGCCACCAACCCGAACGTGCCGCCCGAGGTGCGTTTGCAGTTGCGCGCCTCGTTGGGTCTGGATGACCCGGTGTGGCAGCGCTATCTGCACTGGCTGAGCTCGATGTTGCGGGGTGACTGGGGTTTCTCCTTCGTCAGCCGCATCGACGTCGATCAGCTGATCTGGCAGCGTTTGCCCGTCACCATTGCCGTCATCGGCGCCTCACAGATCCTGGCTCTGCTGGTGGCCCTGCCGGTCGGCGTCCTGGCGGCTGTGAAGCCCTACTCCTGGTTCGACCGCATCGCCAGCACGGTGGCGTTCATCGGCTTCTCACTGCCGACCTTCTTCACCGGCGTGATCTTCATCCTGTTCTTCTCCATTCACCTGGGCTGGCTGCCCTTCGTCTTCCGCACGGACATCAACGCCACCGGCCTGGAGTGGTGGTGGGCACACATCAAGCAGTCGATCATGCCAGTGACGGTGCTGGGCCTGTTCCAGGCGGCCAGCTACATGCGCTACGTGCGCAGCGCCGTGCTTGACGTCATTCGGCTCGATTACGTGACCACCGCGCGCAGCAAGGGTCTGGGCGAACGTGTCGTGGTGCTCAAGCATGTGGTGCGCAATGCACTCATCCCCGTGGTGACCTTGGTGGCGCTGCAGATGCCCGCCGTCTTCGGCGGCGCCATCGTCACCGAACAGATCTTCCGCATTCCGGGCATCGGCTCGTTGCTGATCGACGCGATCCTGCGCAACGACACCCCTGTGATCATGGCCGTGACCTTTGTGTTCAGCTGCCTGGTCATCTTCTTCAACCTCATCGCAGACGTTCTCTATGGCTGGCTCGACCCCCGCATCAGCTACAAGTGAGCTGGGCAAGCCGGCTGACAGCGTCTCGCCGTGGACCGAGGCCTGGCGGCGCTTCAAGCGCCACCGCCTGGCCTACTGGAGCCTGTGGGTGCTGGGCCTGCTGGTGCTGGCCGTCCTGCTCGGACCGATGTTCTACAAGGTGGGCGTCAACGACGTGGACTTCCAGGCCCGTCTGGCGGGCCCGTCATGGAAGCACCCGATGGGCACGGACGACCTGGGCCGCGACATCCTGGCGCGCATGCTCTACGGGGGTCGGATCTCGCTGGCCGTAGGCATGTCGGCCATGTTGATGGCCATCACGGTAGGGGTCATCATCGGAGCCGTTGCAGGCATCTCGCGGGGCTGGGTGGATGCCGTGCTGATGTGGGTGACCGACCTGTTCCTGAGCCTGCCCCAGTTGCCGTTGCTGCTTCTGCTGATCTTCCTCTTCCGAGATCCTTTGAAGCAGATGTTCGGCCTGGAGGTCGGCATCTTCATCTTGATCGTCGTCGTCATCGGAGGCTTCCGATGGATGCCGGTGGCACGCCTGGTGCGAGCGCAGTTCTTTTCGCTGCGCGAGAAAGAGTTCGTCGAGGCCGCGCGGGCGCTGGGCGCCAGCACGCAGCGGCAGGTGGTGCGCCACATCCTGCCCAACAGCCTGGGGCCGGTGATCGTGGCCGCCACCATCGACGTGGCCGCCGCCATCATTGCCGAATCCACCCTGTCGTTCCTGGGACTGGGTTTCCCGCCCGACATTCCCACCTGGGGTCGCATCCTGTACGACGGGCGCGACTACATGGATCTGGCAGTGCACTGGGCACTGTTTCCCGGCCTTGCGATCTTCGTGACGGTGCTGACGATCAACTTCATCGGCGACGGCCTGCGCGACGCGCTGGACCCCCGCCGCGTGCTCTGAGGGTCCACCCGTGCCCATGCTGGAGATCAAGGGTCTGAAGACCCATTTCAAGACCGACGACGGCTGGCTGCACGCCGTGGACGGCGTGGACATGACGCTGGACGCCGGCGAGACGCTGTGCGTGGTGGGCGAATCGGGTTGCGGCAAGAGCGTCACGGCCAAGACGGTGCTGAAGCTCATCGACATGCCCCCCGGCAAGATCGTGGCCGGTCAGGTGCTGTGGCAAGGGCGGGACCTGGTGCCCCTGTCGCCGCAGGAGATGCAGGCCATCCGCGCCAAGGAAATCGCCATCATCTTCCAGGAGCCCATGACCAGCCTGAACCCGGTGTTCACGGTGGGCGAGCAGATCGCCGAGAGCCTGCGCCTGCACGAAGGCCTGTCGCGCAAGGACGCCATGGACCGCGCGGTGGAGATGCTGCGGCTGGTGCGCATTCCCACACCCGAGCGCCGGGTCAGGGACTACCCGCACCAGTTCTCCGGCGGCATGCGCCAGCGCGTGATGATCGCCATCGCGCTGGCCTGCAAGCCCAAGCTGCTGATCGCCGACGAGCCCACCACGGCGCTGGACGTCACCATCCAGGCCCAGATCCTGGACCTGATGGCCGAGCTGAAGTCCACCATGGGCATGGCGGTCATGCTGATCACCCATGCCATGGGCGTGGTGGCCGAGGTGGCGCAGCGGGTGGTGGTGATGTACGCCGGCAAGGTGGTGGAAGAGGCCACGGTGGAGGAGTTGTTCGCCAATCCGCGCCACCCCTACACCCAGGGCCTGATCCGATCCATCCCCCGCATTGATCTGGCCGCCACGCACAAGACGCGGCTGGAAGCCATTCCGGGCACGGTACCCAAACTGATAGACCCCGCTGAAGGTTGCCGCTTCGCAGGCCGCTGCCGCCACGCTACGCCGGCCTGCAGCGCAGCGACGCCAGAACTGCTTGAGGTGTCGCCCGGGCACAAGGTGGCCTGCTTCCTGGAGGTCGCATGAACGCCCCACTGCTGCAGGTCAAGAACCTGGTCAAGCACTTCCCCATCAAGGGCGGCCTGCTTCAGCGTGAAGTCGGCCGGGTACATGCGGTGGACGGCCTCAGCTTTGATCTCACCGCAGGCGAAACCCTGGGCGTGGTGGGTGAGTCAGGGTGCGGCAAGAGCACCATGGGCCGCTGCCTGCTTCGGCTGATCGAGCCCACCTCGGGCGAGGTCTGGTTCGAAGGCAAGAACGTCACCGCTCTGGGCAAGGACGATCTGCGCGCCATGGCGCGCGACATGCAGATCATCTTCCAGGACCCGTACGCCTCACTGAACCCGCGCATGACGGTCGGTGCCATCATTGGCGAGGCCCTGACCATCCACAAGCTGGCCCCCACCAAGGAGGCCTACCGCGACCGCATCGTCGAGTTGCTGGAAACCGTGGGCCTGAACGCCGACCACATGCGGCGCTACCCGCACGAGTTCTCCGGCGGGCAGCGCCAGCGCATCGGCATCGCGCGCGCCTTGGCGGTGAGCCCCAAGCTCGTGGTGTGCGATGAGGCCGTGTCAGCGCTGGACGTCTCGATCCAGGCGCAGGTGATCAACCTGTTGGAAGACCTGCAGGCCAAGTTCAACCTGACCTACATCTTCATCGCGCATGACCTCTCGGTGGTGGAGCACATCAGCGACCGGGTCGCGGTGATGTACCTCGGCCGCATCGTCGAGATCGCCCCGGCTCGCGACCTGTACGTCACCCCGCGCCACCCGTACACCGAGGCGCTGCTGTCGGCCGTGCCCATTCCGGACCCGACCATCAAGCGCAAGCGCATCATGCTGCAAGGCGATGTGCCCAGCCCCATCAACCCACCGACGGGCTGCCACTTTCATACGCGCTGCCCCAAGGCGCAGCACCCGCGCTGCAGCACCGAAAAGCCCGAGCTCAAGCAGGCGGCAGACGGCCACTGGGTGTCCTGCCACTTCCACAACTGAGCCGCCGGCGTAACCTGCGGTGGCGCTTGGGCGCCAAGCGGGGATGGTGGCGTCTCAATCCACCTGCGGCAGGGTGATCCAGCCCTTGCCCGCAGCCTGGACGCGGATCGATCCGTCGAACACCGCCTCCAGCGCACGGTGCAACGAGGGGTCGTCGCGCAGACCCTGCGCCACCGCGCGCCCGTCCCGCAGCACCAGCAAGCGGTCGGCCTGCAGCGCCAGGTTCAGGTCATGCAGGACGCTGACCACCACCTGATGGCGCGCCAGGGTGCGGCACAGGCGCACCAGCGCCACCTGATGAGGCGGGTCCAGATGCGCGGTGGGCTCGTCCAGCAACAGCACGGGGGCCTGCACCGCCAGAGCGCGGGCCAGCAGCACCCGCTGGCGCTCACCACCGCTCAACTCCGACAGGGGACGATGCGCCCAATCCTGGCACTCAGTGGCGCGCATCGCGGCCTCCACGGCGGCTTCGTCCTGCGGCCGAGGGGAACCGACCAGGCCCAGGTGCGGGATGCGACCGAGCATCACGACGTCGCGCGCACTCAGGTCGGAGACCGACTCCGTGGACTGCGCCATCCAGGCGATGCGCTGTCCACGTTCCCGCGCCGGCCACTCGGCCAAGGTGCGGCCCTCCAGCCGAACGCCACCGCCGTCAGGGGGCAGCAAACCGGCCAAGGCGCGCAGCAGGGTGGACTTGCCTGCGCCGTTCGGTCCGACCACCGCCGTCCACCCCGCCGCGAACTCGGCGTCCACGCCCCGCAGGACAGGGCGGCGGCCCAGCCTGACCTGCAACTCGCGGGCCTCGATCACGACCGGCCTCCCCTGCGCTGCAACAAGCGCAGCAGGTAGCCCCCACCGATCACCGCCGTCAGCACACCCACCGGCAGTTCCTGAGGTGCTGCCACCGTGCGCGCCACCAGATCAGCCACCAGCAACAGCACTCCGCCCGTGGCGGCACTGGCCACCAGCACCACGCCATGTGAAGCGGTCACGCTGCGGCGCACGATGTGCGGCGCCACCAGCCCCACAAAAGCCACCAGCCCCGCCTGTGACACGGCCAAGCCCGTGGCCAGGGCCAGCAGTCCGACAAAGACCAGCCGCAGACGCCCCAGATCCAGGCCCAGGCTCAGAGCACCGTCATCGCCCAGGGCCAGGGCGTCGAGCACCCTGGCGATGCGCCATGCCAGGGGCAGCGCCACCAGCAACCCCGCCGCCAGCCAGCCCACGCTGGCCCATCCCAGGTAGGCCGTGCTGCCCAGCAGGAACCCCTGGCGGGCGCGCAAGGCCTCAGGAAAGGCCGAGGTCAGCAGGTCGCCCACCGCCATCAGCATCACCCCCACCACCACGCCGGCCAAGAGCAGACGGGGCGTGTGGCGCGCCCCGCGGGCGAGCGACAGCGTGAGCGCCATCCCCAACAGCGCACCTGCAAAAGCGGCCACGACGATGCCCACATCGGCCAACACATGCACAGAACCGGACACCGCCGTGTCCACGCCGGAAGAGCCTTGGGAAATCACCATCGAGGTGGCTGCCAGCACCGCCACCACCGCCACTGACGAGCCAGCAGCGGTGCCCAGCAGATAAGGGTCTGCCAGCGGGTTGCGGAACAGGCCCTGGGCGATGGCGCCGGCCAGGCCCAGCAAGGCCCCCACCAGCCCAGCGCCCAGCGTGCGCGGCAGGCGGATCTCGAACAAGATGGTGCGCGACCCTTCATCAGAGCCCCACCCCTGCGGCCAGGCAAACCCCTCGCTGCCCGCCGCGAGCCCCGCAGCCGTTGCCATGACCCACAGCAAGGCCAGCACCCAGGCTCCCAGGCGGCGGTTGCGGCGCTCGAACTCCGGCACGGTGAGGCTCAGTTTCTGGGAAGGGCGACGCCGCTCGTGGGCGCAGCGGGTGCCGTCGAGGTGAGCGGCGGCAACCCGGCCAGACAGGCCGCCATCGCCCGCGCGGCCTCGCCCATGCGCGGCCCGGGTCGGATCAGCAGTTCGTAGGTGGCTTCGTCAAAGGCGCAGACCTGCCCGCCGCGAAGCGCCGGCAAGCGGCCCCAGCCGGGTCGGCTGACCATCTGCACGGCATTGCGCCGCGCGGCGAGGATCACCTCCGGCTGCGCCTGGACCACGAACTCCGGGCTGAGGCGGGGAAAGGCGCCCAGAGCGGCCGGCGCAATGTTGCGCAGATGCAGGCGCTGCAGCGTCTGCCCGACGAAAGAGGCCTCGCCGGCGGCATACGGCGTGGCGTCTGTCTCGAAGTAGACCCGCCGACCGCGCAGAGCCGGGGGCACCTGCGCCGCCGCCGCCGCGATGTCGGCCTCCACGGCCTGCCAGGCGCTCTGCGCCGCCTGCTCAGCGCCGAACAACTGCCCCATGCGCTGCAAGGTGGCGCGCACCTGTTCATGTCGGTCCGAGTCGAAGCGAAGCACCTTCAGGCCGAGGGACTCCAGGCGCGCCAGGGCGCGGGTGGACGAGGCCGCCAGCACCACGCCGGGACGCAGTGCCACGATGCGCTCGACCACCGCATCGTCCAGCCCGCCCAGTTTGGGCAGCGCCACCACGTGCGCCGGCCAGTTGGAGTAGCGGTCCGTGCCGACAAGCCTGTCACAAGCCCCCACCGCGCAGACCGCTTCCGTGAGGCTGGGCAGCAAGGTGACCACGCGTTGCGGCGGTGTGTCGAAGCGGTGCTCGACGCCGCGGTCGTCACGCACAGTGGCCTGCTGTGCGAAGAGGGCACCACATGCCCCCCACAGCGCCAGGCCCAGGGCCCGACGCCGAAGGCGTACTCCAAGGTCAGAACGACCCGGCATGCCGCAGCACCAGCCAGGCCTGCCGGCCCAGCCCCTGGTAGTCGCGCACCGGCTGCAAGTCGCGGTCGGTGGCGTTGAGCAGCTTGGTCTGCAGCGTCCAGTGCCGGTTCAGCCGCCACTGCGCGGACAGGTCCAGGGTGGTTTCAGACGCCAGCATCACGCCACCATCTGGACGGGCCCCCAGATGCAGCAGGTGGGCGCCCCAGGTCCAGTTGCCCTGGCGCCATTCGGCGCTCCCGTGCGACTGGTGCGTCGCACGCCGGTTCAGCCGCTGGCCGGTGGAATCGTCCTTGGCATCGACGAACTCCAGACGGGCCTTGAGCCCGAGCGCGCCGAGCTGGTGCTGAGCCGCGAGCGAGGCACCCTGCAGCGTGGCCCGGGCGATGTTGCGGGCGCAGCCATAGGCATAAGCCGGGTCCGCCGGGCACAGCGCGGCGTCGGCCTCGTAGCCGATCAAGTCGCTCACGCGGTTGCGGTAGACCGTCAGCGCGGCCGACGAGGCCCCGCCGCGCCAGTCCAGCCCGGCCTCCACGCTGCGCCCGCGCTCCGGGCGCAGCGTGGCCACGCCGTAGCCCGGGTAGTACAGGTCGTTGAAGCTGGGCACGCGGAACGTGGTGCCGGCCAGCGCACGCAGCCGCCAGCCGCCCGTCAGTGCGCGCCTGAGGCCGGCGCGCCCGGTGGTGACCGGGCCCACGTCCGACGGGTCGTCGTGACGCAGATCGGCCTGCCAGGACCAGCCGCCTGGTCGGCCGGCCAGCGCCAGCACGGCGGCCGTGCTCTTGCGCTGCGGGTCGACGGCAAAGCCGCTGGCCTGGGTCGACTCGTCCAGACGCTCCAGCGCCACGGTGGCGTCCAGCCCCGTCCCCAGCCGGTGGTTCACCTGCAGCGACTGCTGCTGGCGCACCGTCTTGAAGCGGTCGATCACCTGCCCGCCCGAGCGCAGGTCGTCCACGCTGTGTGATGCGCGCGCCGATACGCTGAGGCCGGGGCGGATCGCGCCTTGCCAATCGAGGGCGGCCACGTCGGTGGACAGCCGGTTGCGGAAGTCGCCGCTGTTGTCGGGGGCGTAGGTCGGCGGCAGGTATTCGCTGCCGTCGTACTGGGCGTCCAGGCGCGAGCGCATCAGCACCAGGCCGATGCGGTGGCCGGGCGCGAGCGCCAGCCCCACGCGGGCCTGGGCGCTGTCCAGCGCATAGCCGTCGGCGTCGGGGTGGTGGTTGCCGAAGCGGTCGTTCGGGCGAACGGCCGAGACACCCCGGCTGCGCTCATGCCCAGCCGAGACCGTCAGGTCCCACGGGCCGGTGCGGCCGCCCACGGTAAGCGAGGCTTCCCGGCTGCCGTAGCCGCCCGCCGCCACCGCAGCCTCCAGACCCGGACGCTGCGGCGCCTGGCGCGTGAAGACCTGCACCACGCCGCCCACCGCGTCTGCGCCATACAGGCTGGAGGCCGGGCCGCGTAGCACCTCGACGCGCTCCACCTGCGCCAGGCTCAGGCCGTCGATCTGCGCAAATCCCAGCGTGGCCGAACCGATGCGCACGCCGTCCACCAGAACGATGGTGTTGACCGCCGCCGCGCCGCGCAGCAGCGCACCCGTGCTCTGGCCGGGTCCGCCGTTGCGCGACAACTGCACGCCCGCCTCGCGCCGCAGCAGGTCGGCCAGTGAATCAGCGGTCGAAGCCTCGATGTCGGCGCGCTCGATCACCACCACATCGGCGGCCAGCAGGTCCTGCGTCATCGGCAGCCGGGTGCCGGTGACGACCAGGCGCGCATCTGGCGCGAAGGTTCCCACTGAGCGCGTCGACTGGGCATGGGACAGGCCTGAAGCCACAACACCCACGGCAGACAAGATCAGGCACGCACGGCGGTGCCCATGACAGGAGAAAGAAGGAAGACTCATCGCGAAACACTCCAGCCGCACACCCCGTGCAGCCCAGGTTGACACCTGGCCGAAGTTGCCAAAGCTGGTCGTGCCGGCGTGCCTGCGGCCGCGGCACCGGCCGCGCAACGCCTCCCACGCCAGACACCGCCCTCCGCGACGTCAGCCACCCGTGCATCAGGCCGGTATCCGGGCTCGCGAGTGCCGGGCCCTCCTTGCGGAGGACCCGAAGCGCGCGACGCCTTCCCAGGCATTCAAGGCCCAGTGGCTGCGTTGTCACGCGCTCCTCGCTGACCGTTGCGGGGGCAGCGCCGGAATCGTCAGGGGCCAAAGCGTGACTTCTCACGCCCAGACACCTCACCCACCGGCTTCCCGTTTAACCCACCGCTGCGAGCGCAGCAGCAGGCACCTGGTGCAAGCACCGACATCGTAACGCCCTCAGCTTTCACCTCCGCTGACGAGCCTTCAAGGTGCCCTCGTCGGTGCAGGTGCCCATGACCCGGCCGGTATACTTCGGCTTTCCCACTGGGCAGTCTCCGGCGCGTTCACCGCCTCCCGGCCTGCCACCCAGAATGACCAAGTTCGTCTTCGTCACCGGCGGCGTGGTGTCCTCCCTCGGAAAGGGCATCGCCGCGGCGTCCCTGGCTGCGATCCTGGAGTCCCGCGGCCTCAAGGTCACCCTCGTCAAGCTCGATCCCTACCTCAACGTGGACCCGGGGACGATGAGCCCCTTCCAGCACGGCGAGGTCTTCGTCACCGACGATGGTGCCGAGACCGATCTGGACCTGGGCCACTACGAGCGCTTCATCACCACGCGGATGAAGCGCACCAACAACTTCACCACCGGCCAGATCTACAAGAGCGTGCTCGAGAAAGAGCGGCGCGGTGACTATCTCGGCAAGACCGTGCAGGTGATCCCGCACGTCACCAACGAGATCCAGGAGTTCGTCAAGCGCGGCGCCACCGACGTCGATGTGGCCATCGTGGAGATCGGTGGCACGGTGGGCGACATCGAGTCCCTGCCCTTCCTGGAGGCCGTGCGGCAGTTGAGCCTGAAGCTGGGGCCCACCAACACGGCATTCGTGCACCTGACCTACGTGCCCTGGATCGCCGCGGCCGGCGAACTCAAGACCAAGCCCACGCAGCACACGGTGCAGAAGCTGCGAGAGATCGGCATCCAGCCCGACGTGCTGCTGTGCCGGGCCGATCGGCCCATCCCGGACGATGAGCGCGAGAAGATCAGCCTGTTCACGAACGTGCAGTTGCATGGCGTGATCTCGATGTGGGACGTGGACACCATCTACAAAGTGCCCCGCATGCTGCACGAGCAAGGGCTGGACGAGTTGGTGTGCATGAAGCTGCAGTTGCTGACCAGACCGGCCGATTTAAAGCGCTGGGACTCACTGGTGCACGAGGTGGCCCACCCCGCGACGAACGTGAAGATCGCCATGTGCGGCAAGTACACCGACCTGTCGGACTCGTACAAGTCGCTCAACGAGGCGCTGCGGCACGCCGGCATCCACAACCACGCCCGCGTGGACATCGAGTACGTGGACGCCGAGACACTGAACCCCGGCAACGTGACCCACCTGGAGCGCTTTGACGCCATCCTCGTGCCCGGGGGCTTCGGCAAACGCGGCATCGAGGGCAAGATCTGTGCGGTGCAGTTCGCGCGTGAACGCAAGATTCCGTACCTCGGCATCTGCCTGGGCATGCAGGTCGCGACCATCGAGTACGCCCGGCATGTGGCGGGCTTGGCGGGCGCCAATTCCACTGAGTTCGAGCCCGACACGCCACACCCGGTGATCGCCCTCATCGATGAGTGGCAGGACCGCGACGGTTCGATCCAGAAACGCGACGCCCATTCCGACCTGGGCGGCACCATGCGCCTGGGTGCCCAGAGCTCTGACGTCCAGCCCGGTACCCTCGCGCACGAGATATACGGCCCCGTGGTCACCGAACGGCACCGTCACCGCTACGAAGCCAATGTGCATTACCTGGACCGACTGCAGCATTCCGGCCTGGTGATCTCGGCGCTCACCCAGCGGGAGAAGCTCACCGAGATGGTGGAGTTGCCACGCGAGGTGCACCCCTGGTTCGTGGGGGTGCAGTTCCACCCCGAGTTCAAGAGCACGCCCTGGGGTGGACACCCGCTGTTCAGCAGTTTCGTCAAGGCCGCGCTGGACCATCAGCGGTCAGCGCAGGCGGCGGCACCTGCGGCAGCCGCCTGAGTGGAAGCAGCAGGCATGAAGCTGTGTGGTTTTGAGGTCGGCATCGACCGGCCCTTCTTTCTCATCGCCGGCACCTGCTCCATCGAGGGCCTGGACATGTCGCTGGAAGTGGCGGGCCGGTTGCAGGAAGCCTGCGCCCCGCTGGGCATCCCGCTCATCTACAAGGGCTCGTTTGACAAGGCCAACCGGTCTTCAGGCAACAGCAAGCGCGGCGTTGGGCTCGACGCCGGGCTGAAGATCCTGGATGAAGTGCGCCGGCAGACGGGCCTGCCCATCCTCACCGATGTGCACGACGAGGCCCAGGTGGCTGAGGTGGCCAGCGTGGTCGATGTGCTGCAGACGCCCGCCTTCCTGTGCCGGCAGACCGACTTCATCCGCGCCGTGGCGCAGTCCGGCAAGCCCGTGAACATCAAGAAGGGGCAGTTCCTGGCGCCCTGGGACATGTTGAACGTCATCGACAAGGCACGCTCGGCCGCGCGCGAGGCCGGCCTGTCGGAAGACCGGTTTCTGGCCTGCGAGCGCGGGGTGAGCTTTGGCTACAACAACCTGGTGGCCGACATGAGCAGCCTGGCCGAGATGCGCAAGTCCGGCGCGCCGGTGGTGTTCGATGTCACCCACTCGGTGCAGAAGCCCGGCGGCCTGGGCGCCAGCAGCGGCGGCGCGCGCGAGATGGTGCCGGTGCTGGCCCGCGCGGGCGTCGGCGCAGGCGTGGCCGGCCTGTTCATGGAAACCCACCCGCGGCCGGCCGAGGCCTGGTCGGACGGGCCCAACGCCGTGCCCTTGAAGCACATGGCGGCCCTGCTCGCGCAACTGGTGGCCCTGGACCGTGTGGTCAAGTCCCAACCGCTGCTGGAAGACGACTTCGCCAGCTGAACGCACGCACTGCTGCCACCCCCATATTCCTCAACTTTTCAGAGAACCCACCCCATGAGTGCCATCGTCGACATCGTCGGCCGCGAAATCCTCGACAGCCGAGGCAACCCCACCGTCGAGTGCGACGTGCTGCTGGAGTCCGGCACCATGGGCCGCGCAGCAGTGCCCTCGGGCGCGTCCACCGGCAGCCGCGAGGCCATCGAGCTGCGCGACGGCGACCAAGGCCGCTACCTGGGCAAGGGCGTGCTGCGTGCGGTCGAGCACATCAACACCGAGATCTCCGAAGCCGTGATGGGCCTGGACGCGAGCGAACAGGCGTTTCTCGACAAGACCCTGATCGACCTGGACGGCACGGAGAACAAGAGCAAGCTCGGCGCCAATGCCACGCTGGCCGTGAGCATGGCCGTGGCCCGCGCCGCGGCCGAGGAATCCGGCTTGCCGCTGTACCGCTACTTCGGCGGCATGGGCGGCATGCAGATGCCCGTGCCAATGATGAACGTCATCAACGGCGGGGCCCACGCCAACAACAGCCTGGACCTGCAGGAGCTGATGATCATCCCCGTGGGCGCACCGAGCTTCCGCGAGGCCGTGCGCTGGGGCGCCGAGACCTTCCACGCCCTGAAGAAGATCATCGACGGCCGCGGCATGCCCACCGCCGTGGGCGACGAGGGCGGCTTCGCCCCGAACGTGGAGAGCCACGAGGCCGCGATCCAGATGATCCTGGAGGCCATCGACAAGGCGGGCTACACGGCGGGAGAGCAGATCGCCATCGGCCTGGACTGCGCGGCCAGCGAGTTCTACCGCGACGGCCTGTACGTGCTGGAAGGCGAAGGCGGGCTGAAGCTCACGGCCGAAGCCTGGACCGACATGCTGGCCACCTGGGTGGACAAGTACCCCATCATCAGCATCGAGGACGGCATGCACGAGGGCGACTGGGCAGGCTGGAAGCACCTGACCGAACGCCTGGGCCGCAAGGTGCAACTGGTGGGCGACGACCTCTTCGTCACCAACACCAAGATCCTGAAGCGCGGCATCGACGAGCGCATCGCCAACTCCATCCTCATCAAGATCAACCAGATCGGCACGCTGACGGAAACCTTCGCCGCCATCGAGATGGCCAAGACCGCGGGCTACACCGCCGTCATCAGCCACCGCTCGGGAGAGACCGAGGACTCCACCATCGCCGACATCGCCGTGGGCACGAACGCCGGGCAGATCAAGACCGGCTCCATGAGCCGCAGCGACCGCATTGCCAAGTACAACCAGTTGCTGCGCATTGAGGAAGACCTGGGCGACGTGGCCCGCTACCCCGGCCGCGCGGCCTTCTACAACCTGCGCTGAGGGCCATGGCAGCGCGCTGCGGCCTCAACCACCTGCCTGGCCCGTCCGGCCGGGAAGATCCGGGCTCGCGCCCAGGGCTCTGAGAAAGCACCGTGCGCTGGGTCACCATAGCCCTGGCCGTCCTGCTGTTGCTGGTGCAGGCCGACCTGTGGCTGGGCCGGGGCAGCCTGCCCCAGGTGTGGAAACTTCAGCGCGACCTGGCGGGTCAGCAGCAGACCAACGAGCGTGCGCGGGAGCGCAATGCCCGCGTCACGGCCGAAGTCACGGACCTCAAGGAAGGCCTGGAGATGGTGGAAGACAAGGCCCGCAGCGAACTCGGCATGATCAAGCCGGACGAGGTTCTGGTGCAGGTCTCCAAGCGGCGCTGAGCAGCGGTCTACGACGCCAGCGACACCAGCGACACCTTCACCACGACCGGTCACTGCCCATCCTCGTCGCGTCACGCCTGCCTGCCGTGCCCGCCTGACCATGGACGCTTTGCGGCTCATCTTCGGGCACTTGCTCTCGCCCGCCTTCACCCTCTGGGGCAGCCCCGTCACCTGGGCGGAGGTGTGCGCCTTCGGATTGGGCCTGTGGATGGTGGAACGCAACATCCGTGTCCACCCTTGGGGGTGGCCGCTGGCCATCGCCAGTTCCGTGCTTTATGCGCTGCTGTTCGCCGACAGCCGCCTGTACGGCGAGGCCGGTCTGCAGGGATTCTTCATCCTGGTGTCCCTGTGGGGCTGGAGCCAATGGTTGCGCGGTACCGAGGCGGGTGGCCGGCCGCTGCGGGTGCGCGCGATGTCCTGGCAAGGCCGGGTTGCAGCGGCCCTCATCACGCTGGCCGCCTGGCCGGCTCTGGCCTTGCTGCTCAGCCGCAACACCGACAGCGACGTGCCCTGGCTGGACGCCCTGCCCACCGTGGCCAGCATCACGGGGCAATGTCTGCTGGCCCGCAAACGGGTGGAGGCCTGGGCGGTATGGGTGGCAGTCAACATCTTCAGCGTCGGCCTCTTCATGCACAAGGCGCTGTGGCTGACCGCCGTGCTCTACGCCATCTTTGCCGTGCTGTCTGTGGCCGGCTGGCTGGCCTGGCGACGGCTGGCCGCGGCACCGGACTTGCGCCCATGAATCGCACGGCGCTGGTCATTGCAGTGGTGGGAGCGGAGAGCACCGGCAAGACCTGGCTCGCGCAAGCGTTGAGCGAACATCTGGCGCGCAGTACCGGTCTGCGCTGCACCTGGGTGCCGGAGTGGTTGCGCCTGTGGTGCGGTGCTCAGGGGCGCACGCCGGCACGTCATGAGCAGTTTGAGATCGCGCAGGCCCAGCAGACGCGCATCGCGGCGGCGGCTCAGGCGCACGACATCGTGGTGGCCGACACCACCGCCTTGATGACCGCCGTCTACAGCCTGCAGGTGTTTGGTGATGACAGCCTGCGGCCCTTCGCTCTGGGACAACACCAGCGGGTGCACCTGACCCTGCTGACCGCGCTGGACCTGCCTTGGGAGGCCGATGGCCACCAACGCGACGGACCGCATGTGCGCGAGCCGGTGGATGCGATCCTCCACCAGTGGCTGACCCAGGCTCAGCTGCCGTTCAGGCGGGTATCCGGCCACGGCGCCGCCCGCCTGAACTGCGCCGTACGGGCTTGCGAGGCAGCGCTGCAGGCGTTATGAAGCACCCCGGCCCTCACGGGGCGCACACAAGGCCGGTCAATTGACGGCTTCAGAGCCTGGCGGGTGATCCGCCGGGGGCGTGAAAAGTTCGCCCACGTCCACCGCGTCGAACCGGTATTGCGCACCGCAAAACTCGCATCCCACCTCCACGTCCGGACGCTCGGTCAGTATGGACGCCACCTCCTGGCGGCCCAACGACAGGAGCATGCCACCCACGCGCTGGCGCGAGCACGTGCAGGCAAAGCGTGGCACCTGGGGCTCGAAGCGCAGCACCTTCTCCTCCCAGAACAGACGGCGCAGCACGGTGTCTGCGTCCAGACCCAGCAGTTCCTCCCGGGTCAGCGTGGCCGCCAGGTGGGCGATGCGGTTGAAGCCCTCGCTCAGGCCGATGTCGTCCTCGTTGCGACGCCCCGCCTGGCCCTCCAGATTGCCCTCGCCCTGCACGGGCAGGCGCTGGATCAGCAAGCCGGCTGCCATGTCGTCGCTGGCGGCCAGCACCAGCCGAGTGTCCAGTTGCTCGCTTTGCAGCATGTAGTGCTCCAGCACCTCGCTCAGAGCCTGCAGCGGCTCGCGTTGATCACCGTGCAGGGGCACCACCCCTTGGTAAGGCTGCTGGCCGGGCAGGCGGTCCTGCGGGTCCAGCGTGATGGCGCAGCGCCCCTGGCCGTGGACGTTCAGCAAGGCCTCCAGGCGGGCGCCGTCGGGCACCTCGCCCTTCACCGTGGCGGTCACCCTGAACCCCAGGTCCGGCCGGGCCTCGGCCACCGCCAGCTTCACCGGGCCATCGCCTTGCATCTGCAGGATCAGCGACCCGTTGAACTTGATGTTGGCCTGCATCAGCACGCTGGCGGCCGCCATCTCCCCCAGCAGGCTGCGCACGGGCGCCGGATACGCCCCCTGGCCGCCCTGGGCCGGATCGCGCCGCGCCAGCAGTTCGCGCCAGCTGCCCGTCAGGCGCACCAGCATGCCGCGCACCGGCAAGCCGTCGAAGAGAAACTTGTGAAGTTCACCCATGCCAGCCCTCACGCCCCCTCCACGCGGCGCAGGCCGTCGCGGTGCCGGGCCGCGTTGGCCACGTAGTTCGCCGCGCTCTGCTTGAGGCGCTGCGCCTGGTCGGCTGTCAGCTCGCGCACCACCTTGGCGGGCGAGCCCATGATCAGCGAGTTGTCTGGAAATTCCTTGCCCTCGGTGACGAGCGATCCGGCGCCCACCAGGCAGTTGCGGCCGATGCGCGCGCCGTTGAGCACCACCGCCTGGATGCCGATGAGCGAACCGTCACCAATGGTGCAACCGTGCAAGGTGACCTGATGCCCGACCGTGACGCCCTGGCCCAGCGTCAGTGGAAACCCGTGGTCGGTGTGCAGCACGCTGCCGTCCTGCACGTTGCTGCCCTGGCCGATGGTGATGGGCTCGTTGTCACCGCGGATCACCGCCCCGTACCAGATACTGGCACCGGCCTCGAGGCTGACGTTGCCGATGACCGTGGCGTTCTCGGCCACCCAGGCTGTTTCGTGGACCTGGGGAACAGTGTCGTGCAGCGCGTAGACGGCCATGGAAACCTTGCAGCTTGGGCAAAACGGATGGAAGATCAGGGTTTGCGAAACCGCTTGATTCTAGGGATGGACCTGCGCTGCCTGGCCCTCGACGCCCTGACCGAACCCGACCCCACCCGCAAGGCGGCCTCGGTGGAGGCCGGCTGGGCGCTGGCCTTGGCCGGCTGTGACGCCGATGCGGGCCTGGAACTCACCGCCCGCCTGACGCTGCCGGGCCGGCCCGAGCGGCCGCACCTGGTCGACCCGGCCTCCGTGCCCCGGCGCAGCCCCTTCACAGCCGCGGGACGGGCAGCCCTGCTGCACGCCGTGGCCCACATCGAGTTCAACGCCATCAACCTGGCACTGGATGCCGTCTGGCGGTATGCGGGCATGCCGCAGGCGTTTTACCGCGACTGGTGGTTGGTGGCCGCCGACGAGGCTCGCCACTTCAACTTGCTGCGATCCCATCTGCAGTCGCTGGGCCATGACTATGGCGACTTCGACGCCCACGACGGCCTGTGGAGCATGGCAGAAAAGACCGCTGACGACATCGTCGCGCGCATGGCGCTGGTGCCGCGCACCCTGGAGGCGCGCGGTCTGGACGCCACCCCGCCGATGCAGTCGCGCCTGGCGCGCGCGGGCGATCACCGTGCGGTGGAGATCCTGGGCGTGATCCTGCACGACGAGGTCCAGCACGTGGCCATTGGCAACCGCTGGTACCGCTGGTTGTGTGAAGAACACGGTCTGGACCCACAGGCGCACTACCCGGTCCTGGCGCAGCGCTATGGCGCACCGCGCCTGAAGGGCCCGTTCAACCTGGAAGCCCGCAGCCGAGCCGGCTTCACGGATGAGGAACTGTCAACGCTGCCGACCGATTGAGTCCAGGCAGCGCCCCGAAAGCCATCGCAGCGGCGCCCCGTTCAGCCGCGGGGGTGGTGCGTGGCGTGCAACTGGCGCAAGCGCTCACGCGCCACGTGGGTGTAGATGGTGGTGGTGGAAATGTCGGCGTGGCCCAGCAGCATCTGCACAGCCCGCAGGTCAGCGCCATGGTTCAGCAAGTGCGTGGCGAAGGCATGGCGCAGGGTGTGCGGTGACAAAGGCACCTGGATGCCCGCCGCCAGCGCGTAGCGCTTGACGAGGATCCAGAACATCTGGCGCGTCATGGCACCGCCTCGCACCGTGACGAACAGCGCGTCGCTGACCTTGGCCTGCAGGATGTCGGCACGGGCCTCTTGCAGGTAGCGGCGGATCCAGGCGTGAGCCTCCTGCCCGAAGGGCACCATGCGCTCCTTGGAGCCTTTGCCGGTGACGCGCAAGGCCCCTTCGCTCAGGCCCACATGCACGGTCTTCAGGCCCACGAGTTCACTCACGCGCAGGCCGCTGGCATACATCAGCTCGATCATGGTGCGGTCGCGCAGACCCAGCGCCGACTCGGTGTCGGGCGCCGCGAGCAGGGCTTCCACCTGCGCCTCGCTCAAGGCTTTGGGTACGCGCAGGGGCTGACGGGCCGCCAACAGCTTCAAGGTTGGGTCGGCGATGCACAGACGCTCGCGCAGCGCCCAGCGGAAAAAGCGCCGGAACACTGTCAGGCGCCGGTTCGCCGTGGTGGCCCGCGTGGCCGTGTGGCGCTCGCTCATGTAGCCCAGCAGGTCGGACTCGCGCGTGTGCTCCAGCGGGCGACCGGTGGTCTTTTCCAGCCATTGGGCGTACAGGCTCAGGTCTCGCCGGTACGCCGCCAGGCTGAGGGGGGCCAGCCCGTCTTCCACCCACAGGGTGTCGATGAAGCGGTCAATGAAGGCGGCGCTTTGCATGAACACCACTGGCCCGGGCCGCTCAGACCTCAACATCGAAAAAGCCACCCGCAGGTGGCTTGTCCAGTGGCTTGCGCAAGGAGTTGATCACCGGCTGCGCAAGGTTTCGGCGGGCCTCAATCCAGCTTGAGCTTCTGGTCGGCCACAACCTTTTTGTACACCTCGAACTCCGCGCTGATCTGGGCGGCGAACTGCGCGGGCGTGTTCAAGACCATCAGCGAGCCGGTGTCCTCGATGCGCTTGCGAACATCAGACAATTCGGCCGTTTTCTTCACAGCCGCGGCCACCTTGTCGATGACCTCCTTCGGCAGGCCTTTGGGACCCAGCACGCCGTAGTAGGCCATGCGGTTGACCGGCTCCAGGCCCACTTCCTTGAAAGTCGGAACGTTGGGCAGCTGGATCAGGCGCTGCGGGGCGGCCACCACGATGGGGATCAGCCGCCCGTCCCGGATGAACGGCAACGCCGAGGGCATGTTGTCGAAGATGACCGGCACCTGGCCGGCCACCGTGTCATTGAGTGCGGGACCCGCGCCGCGGTAGGGGATGTGCGTCATGAACACGCCCGCCAGGCTCTTGAACAACTCGGTCTGCAGGTGGCCGATGCCGCCGGTGCCCGAGCTGGCGTAGCTGTACTTGCCGGGGTTCTTCTTCAGCTCGGCGATGAAGCCCTTGTAGTCGCGCGCCGGAAAGCTGGGGTGCACCGCGATGACGTTGGGCGTGGCCGCAATGTTGATGATGGGTGTGAAGTCAGCCGTCGGGCTGTAGCCGATACGGGGGTTGATGGCCGGGTTGGAGGCCGTGGTGGACACGGTGGCCATGCCGAGCACGTAGCCATCCGCCGGGGCCTTGATGACTTCCAGCGCGCCAATCGAGCCACCGCCGCCTGCCTTGTTCTCCACGACCATCTGCTGACCGAAGGCCGCGCCCACCTTCTCGGCGACCACGCGCGCCACGATGTCGGTCGTGCCACCCGGGGCGAAGGGCACCACCAGGCGAACGGGCTTGTTGGGATAGGTCTGGGCCTGGGCCAGGGGTGCGGCCAGCACCGCAGCACTGACCAAGGGCAGCAGGGACTTCAGTTGCATGATGAAACTCCAAGAAGTGGCGAATCGAGCACGAGCCCGGAAAAAAACTCCGGAACAGGCCCGAAGTTTGCCCTGAACCGCACCGCCCCGACACCACCGCGGAAAGCAGACCGCGGACCCCATGAGGGTGATCAGGCGCCCACCTCGGCACGCACCACCCCGCCCCAGCCCGGTTCTTGCGCCAATGCCCAATCGATGTGCTCGCGCACCAGGTTGTCAGCGTCGGCGCGCGCAGTGGTCAAGGCGATCTTCAATTCTTCTGCCGCCAGGCTGCTGCTCGCCTGCGCCAGCGCATTGCCCAGCGCCACCGCCAGGTTGCGCCGCCACCTCCTCCAGCCGATGCGACGGATGGCGCTGCCCTCGGTACGGCGCCACCACGCCGGCTCGTCCCAGGCCCACAGCGCCAGCAAGGTGCTTGCGCCCAGGCCTTCGCGCTCGTCGAAGTCCGGCAGCACGGCACGCTGCGCGAACTTGTTCCAGGGGCAGACCAGCTGGCAGTCGTCACAACCGTAGATGCGGTTGCCCATCGCGCGGCGGAACTCCTGCGGTATCGGTCCCTCATGCTCGATGCTCAGGTAGGACAGGCAGCGCCGCGCGTCCAGGCGGTACGGCGCCACGATGGCCTGCGTGGGGCAGACGTCCAGGCAGGCGCTGCACTGGCCGCAGTGCGCACTCACCGCGGGCGTGGATGGCAACGCCAGATCGACAAAGAGTTCGCCCAGGAAGAACATCGACCCCGCCTCACGGTGCAGGGCCAGGGTGTGCTTGCCGCGCCAGCCCACGCCGCTGCGCGCGGCCAGTTCCACCTCCAGCACCGGGGCAGAGTCGGTGAAGGCGCGGTGGCCGAACGGGCCCAGCCACACGTTCAGGGCCTGTGCCAGCTTCTGCAGGCGCTGACGCAGCACCTTGTGATAGTCCCGGCCGCGGGCATAGACCGAGATCACCGCCTGGTCCGGGTCCGCCAGGCGACCCTGTTCACGGGCCACCCAGTCTTGCGGGTCGGCGGACCCACCTGCTTCTGGAAGTGGCCGCGGCAGATAGTCCATGCGCGCGCTGATGACGCTGACGGTGCCGGGCACCAGTTCGGCCGGCCGGGCCCGCTTCATGCCGTGGGCCGCCATGTACCCCATGGATCCGTGAAAACCGGCCGCCAGCCAGGCCCTCAACCCCGGCTCAGCCATGGACAAGTCGATGCCGGATACCCCGATTTGGGAGAATCCGAGCGTGCGCGCCTCCTGGCGGACACGTGCCAGCAGGTCTTGCCCCTGCAGCCCCTCACCATCCAGCCGATGCACCACGTTCATCCGACGATTCTAGAAACCAGGGCCTGGCAGTGGGCCGACGAAGCGGCGTGTGCGTCCTTCGCGCAGCGCCTGGCCCGCCAGGCCGGCTTGAAGCGTGCTTTCCTCACCCTGCAAGGGCCGCTGGGGGCCGGCAAGACGACCTTCGTACGCCACCTGCTCCGGGCGCTGGGGGTGGCCGGCCGCATCAAGAGCCCGACCTACACCGTCATGGAACCCCATCAGGCCCCGGGCCTGGAGATCGCGCACTTCGACTTCTACCGTTTCAACGACCCCCGAGAGTGGGAAGACGCCGGCTTCAGGGATGTGTTCGCAGGGCCCGGCCTGAAGCTGGCGGAGTGGCCGGACAAGGCTGCGGGCGCCCTGCCCACGCCTGACCTGGCGCTTCACATTTGGCCGCAGGACCCCAGCCCCGCCGATACGGCCGATACGGCCGACAACGGGCGCGTCGTGGCAGGCGACGACACGGGCGACCCGACCTCGGCCCCGCGCGAGGTGCGCGTTGACGCGCTGACGCCCGCTGGTCAACAACTGCTGGCCGCCTTGGCTGGGGCCGAATGACCGTGCGCCGCGGCGACCTGCGCCCCGGAAGCGGTGGCCGCACTGCCGCAGGCAGGGCCCGCCGCCGGGCGCTGGCGCGCCTGGGCGCACTGGCCCTGGCGGTGACCGTCAGCGACCTGGCACGGGCCGTGGCCATCCTTGCCGTGCGGGTGTGGCCGGCGGCGGATTACACGCGCGTCACGATCGAGAGCGACGCGCCCCTGACGGCCCGGCAGTTCCTCACGCCCGAAGGCCCGCCCCGGCTGGTGATCGACATCGACGGCCTGGAGCTGGACGGCGCGCTGCGTGAACTGGTGGGCAAGGTCAAGCCTGACGACCCGTTCATTGCCGGCGTGCGGGTCGGGCAGTACCAGCCGCGCACCGTGCGACTGGTGCTCGACCTGAAGCAGGCGGTGGCGCCGCAGCAATTCGTGCTGGCCCCGGTGGCGGCGTACCGGCATCGGCTGGTGCTGGACCTGTACCCCCAGGTGGAGCGCGACCCGCTGCTGGCCCTGGTGCAGGAGCGGGAGCAGGCCTCGCGACAGGCGGGCCAGGCGGTGAAGGATGCCCTGGGCGAGTTCATCGGGCGCGTGGAGCGTCCCATGACGGCAGCGCCCCCCGCGGGCAGCGCCCCGCCCAGGCCGCTGCCCGGTCCCGTAGCGCCTCCCGCCGCCGCGTTGCAGACTCCTGCGCCGCCTGACGAGGCGGCGACCACCGCCCTGCCCGAGGGCATCGACCGGCTGGTCATCGTGGCCCTGGACCCGGGCCATGGCGGCGAGGACCCCGGCGCCATCGGCCCCACCGGCCTGCGCGAGAAGGACGTCGTGCTGCAGATCGCGCTGCAACTGCGCGAGCGGCTGAACGAGCAGCGCGGCATGCGCGCCATGCTGACGCGCGACGCCGACTTCTTCGTGCCGCTGCACCAGCGGGTGCGCAAGGCACGGCGCGTGCAGGCCGATCTCTTCGTCTCCATCCATGCGGACGCCTTCATGCGCCCCGAGGCCCGCGGGGGCAGCGTGTTCGCGCTGTCCACGGGTGCGGCCACCAGCACGGCCGCGAAGTGGATGGCCGACCGGGAGAACGCCGCCGACCTGGTGGGCGGCGTCAACGTCGCGGTCAAGGACACGCAGGTGCTGCGGGCGATGCTGGACATGAGCACCACCGCGCAGATCAAGGACAGCCTGCGCGCAGGGCAGGAGGTGCTCAGCCGGCTGGGACGGGTGGGCCGCCTGCACAAGCCCCAGGTCGAGCAGGCGGGCTTTGCGGTGCTGAAGGCACCGGACATCCCCAGCATCCTGGTGGAGACCGCCTTCATCTCCAACCCGCAGGAGGAAGCCCTGCTGCGCGACCCCGAATGGCAGGCCCGGCTGGTGGAAGCACTGGCCGAGGGGGTACGGCGCTACTTCCTGAAGAACCCGCCCCTGGCCCGGCAGCGCCGGGTGTGAGGCCCCGGGCCTGTTCAGGGGGCGGCCTGGCGCGCCTTCCACGCCCCGAAGATCGCGATCAGGCCGGGCACCAGGATGAGCGCCCAGATGATCTTGCTCAGGTGCTGTTGCACCAGGGGCAGGTTGCCGAACAGGTAGCCCGCCAGCGTGAGGCTGATCACCCAGATGAGCGCGCCCACGACGTTGTAGGTGCTGAAGCGCGCCCGGTTCATCTCGGCCACGCCGGCCACGAAGGGCGCGAAGGTTCGGATGAACGGCATGAAGCGGGCCAGGATGATGGTGATGCCGCCCCAGCGCTCGTAGAAGGCATGGGCCTGCTGGAAGGCATGCTTGTTGAAGAAGCGGCTGTGCTCCCAGGACCACACCCGCGGCCCCACGTGCCGGCCGATGAGGTAGTTGGTCTGGTCGCCCAGCACGGCGGCCAGGATGAGCAGCCCCATCGCCAGCGGCAGGCTCATCAGCCCCACGCCGCACAAGGTGCCCACCACGAACAGCAGCGAGTCGCCGGGCAGGAAGGGCATGACCACCACGCCCGTCTCGACGAAGACGATCAGGAACAGCAGCGCGTACACCCAGGCGCCATAGGCCTGGACGAAAGTCGCCAGGTGCTTGTCGACATGCAGGATGAAGTCGATCAGGAAGGCGATGAGGTCCATGCCGGGATTATCGGGACCCCCTTCCTACAATGATCTGGATGGACTCACGACTTGCGGCCGTCTCCCGACGCGCCATCCTGGAACTGCCTGACGAGCTGGTGAGCCAGATCGCCGCGGGCGAGGTGGTGGAGCGGCCCGCCTCGGTGGTGCGCGAACTGGTGGACAACGCGCTGGACGCCGGCGCCACCCAGGTCACGGTCAGGCTCTCGGCGGGGGGCGTGCGCAGCATCGCCGTGGAGGACGACGGCGCCGGCATCCCGGCGCAGGAGCTGCCCCTGGCCTTGAAGCGGCACGCCACCAGCAAGATCCGTGATCTGACGGAACTGGAGCGTGTGGGCACCATGGGGTTCCGCGGCGAGGCCCTGGCCGCCATCGCCAGCATTGCCGATCTCAGCCTGACCAGCCGCACCGCCGACGCGCCCCATGCCTTCCGCCTGGACGCGCGCAGCGGTGAACTGCAGCCCGCCGCGCGCGCCACCGGCACCACGGTGGAAGTGCGCGAGCTGTTCTTCAGCACCCCGGCCCGGCGCAAGTTCCTCAAGACCGACGCCACCGAGCTCGCGCATGCGCTGGAGGCCGTGCGCCGACATGCGCTGGCCCGGCCCGACGTCGGCTTCGCCGTCTGGCATGAAGGCCGCCTGGTGGCGCAGTGGCGTGCCGGTGCGTCCGACCAGCGCCTGGCCGATGTGCTGGGGGCGGATTTCCTGCAGTCCAGCCGGCCCGTGGACAGCGCGCTCGGCCCGCTGACGCTGACGGGCCGCGCAGGTCAGCCCGAGGCCGCCCGCAGCCGCACCGCCCAGCAGTTCCTCTTCGTCAACGGCCGCTTCATCCGCGACCGCCTGATTTCCCACGCGGTGCGTGCCGCCTACGAAGACCAGTTGCATGGCAGCCGGCAGCCGGCCTACGTGCTGTTCCTGCAGATCGAGCCGGAACTGGTGGACGTCAACGTCCACCCCACGAAGATCGAGGTGCGGTTCCGTGACGGACGCGCCGTGCACCAGGCGGTGCAGCGGGCGGTGGAGCAGGCGCTGGCGCCCACGCGGGCGGGGCTGCCCGGCACACCGGGTGCAGAGGAGACGGGGTTGGCGCTGGCCGGTGCGACCAGGCCTGCTGCGCCGGGCACTGCCGGGCCCGACGCAGCACCAGGGGCTGCGTCAGCCGGCACCGCGCCCGCTTGGGCACCGCATCAACCCTCGTTGCTGGTGCGCGAGGCCGCGCCCCCCTGGCCCCGGCCGGACCGCCTGGCCGGCAGCGGCGGGCTGCCCGCCTGGGCCGCGCTGCGGCAGGGCTTTGCGGGTACAGCGGCACACGGTGAAGCGACACAAGCTGGCCCTGCAGTGCAAGGGCCGGCAGCCACCGGCGATGCAAGCCCGGGGCCCGACGACCCGGCGACCAGTGCGGTCGGGCACGGCACGGCATGGGATGCGCTGGGCCATGCCATCGCCGCACCCGAGCAAGCGCATGACCAGCCCCTGGGCCGTGCCATCGCCCAGTTGGCAGGCGTTTACGTGCTGGCGGAGACCGCCCAGGGGCTGGTGGTGGTGGACATGCACGCCGCGCATGAGCGCATCGTGTACGAACGCCTGAAGCAGGCTGCCGATACCGGCGGCCCCCTGCCTTCGCAACCGCTGCTGATTCCGCACACCATGTCGGCCACCGCGGCCGAGGTGGCGGCCGTGCAGGAAGAACCGGAAGCCCTCAAGGCGCTGGGGCTGGAAGTGGACGTGCTGGGGCCGGCCACACTGGCGGTGCGCAGCCGCCCGGCCGCCCTGCCCCAGGCGGACCTGACCGAACTCACCCGCTCCGTGCTGGCGGAACTGCAGCAGATCGGCTCCAGCCGCGTGGTGCAGCGCGCGCGCGACGATCTGCTGGCCACCATGGCCTGCCACGCCGCCGTGCGCGCCAACCGCCGCCTCACCCTGGCCGAGATGGACGCCCTGCTGCGGGACATGGAAGCCACGGAGCGCGCCGACACCTGCAACCACGGCCGGCCCACCTGGCGGCACATCACCCTCAAGGAGCTGGACAGCCTGTTCCTGCGGGGCCGTTGACATCACATGCCTCAAGGCCACCCATGAAAGACCGTCCCCGCCTCGGCGTGAAACCTGACGCTCCGGCGCGAGACCCAAGGCGGCCGGCCGTCCGGGGTCAGCCGCCCCCGCGCAGCCGCGCACCGTCCCAACCACGGGCCCAACCACCATCCCAACCACCGCCTCAGCCACCGTCTCAGGCACCGGCCCAGGCACGGGCCCAGCCTCGTGCCCAAGCGCGGGCCCAACCACCGGCCCCGCCACGCGCACCAGCTCGGGCCAGCGCCAGGGCAGCTGCGGACGTCCCACCCGCCGAAGGCGTGCGCCTGTCCAAGGTGATGGCCGAGCGCGCCATCGCCTCGCGGCGTGAAGCCGACGAGTGGATCGAGGCCGGGTGGGTGCGCGTGAACGGACGGCTGGCCGTGCTGGGCCAGCGCATCCGCGGCGATGAGCGCATCGACATCGACCCGGCCGCCCGGCAGGAACAGGGCCACCGCGTGACCATCCTGCTGCACAAGCCGCTGGGCTTCGTCAGCGGTCAGGCCGAGGATGGGCACGAACCCGCCGCCGTCCTGGTGACGGCCGACCGTCGCTGGTCGGAAGACCGCGGCAGGCCCTGGCACCCCGGTCATGGCAGAGGCCTGGCACCGGCGGGCCGCCTGGACCTGGACTCCACGGGACTGCTGGTGCTGACGCAGGACGGCCGCGTGGCGCGCCACCTGATCGGCGAGGAATCCGATGTCGAGAAGGAATACCTGGTGAAGGTGGCGCCGATGGCGCCCGGCTCGTTTCGCGAGAACGGGCTGGACCTGCTGCGTCACGGGCTGGCACTGGACGACCGGCCACTGCTGCCCGCCAAGGTGAGCTGGGCCAACGAGGACCAGTTGCGCATCGTGCTGCGCGAAGGGCGCAAGCGGCAGGTGCGCCGCATGTGCGAACTGGTGGGCCTGAAGGTGCTGGCGCTGCGGCGCGTGCGCATCGGCAGCGTGCTGCTGGGCAAGCTGCCGCCGGGACAGTGGCGTTACCTGCGGGACGACGAACGCTTCTGATACGCCCGCCCCTCGAGGCCCACCGCTTGCTTCGCCTGCCCACCCCCTGAAAGAACAAGCCGAGATGACACCTTCCGCGGACGCACAGGCGCGCCCACGTCCCCCGGACCATCTCGTGGCGGTGATGCTGGCCCTGTTCCTCGGGCTGCTGCCGGTCACCACCGACCTGTACCTGCCGGGCCTGCCCGCGTTGGCTGCCGAGTTCGGCGGCGCGGTCGGTCAGGCGCAGCTGACCCTGTCGGGCCTGATCCTGGCCTTCGGCTTCGGCCAGTTGCTGCTGGGCCCGGTGTCCGACCGGGTCGGCCGTCGGCCGGTGCTGCTGGCCGGCCTGGGCGTGTACGTGGTGGGCAGCGTGTGCAGCGCCCTGGCCACCGGCATGGAGGCGCTGATCTTCGGACGCGTGCTGCAGGGCATCGGGCTCGCGGCTTCGGTGGTCTGCGGCCGGGCGATGGTGCGTGACTTGTACGACCCCCTGCGGGGCACGCTGGTGATGAGCCGTGCGCAGTCGGGCCTGGGGCTGTTCGCCCTCGGCAGCCCCGTGCTGGGGGGTGTGCTGGCCGGCACCCTGGGTTGGCGCTGGGCGCTTGCGGCCACGGGCGTCGTGGCTGCAGTGGCGCTGGCCCTGGTGGTCTGGCGCCTGCCCGAGACCCTGGCCCAACGCAACCCGCGCGCGCTGGAACCGGCCCGCATGGCGGGCACCTGGGCGCAGATGCTGCGGCAACCCGTGTTTCTCGCCTGGTCGCTCTTGCTGATGTTCACTTACGGCGGGCTTTTCACCTTCCTGGCCAGCAGCTCCTTCGTCTACATCGAAGTGCTCGGCACCTCGCGCCCGGTGTACGGCCTGTTCCTGGCCAGTGCCTCGGTTTCCTACCTGGCCGGTACGTTTGCCTGCCGGCGCTGGATCGCCGCGCACGGCATCGCTCGCACCGTCCGGCGCGCCGCCGCATTCAGCCTCGCTGGAGGCCTGGGCATGGCCGCGCTGTCGCTGGCGGGCGTGACCAGCCCTTGGGCCATCTGCCTGCCGCAAATGGTCTTCAACTTCGGCCATGGCATCCACCAACCGTGCGGGCAGGCCGGAGTGGTGGGCCCGTTCCCGCAGGCGGCGGGCGCCGCGTCGGCCTTGTCCGGCTTCATGTCGGCCGCCGCCGCCTTCCTGATCGGGCTGTGGCTGGGCCGCGCCATCGACGGCACGGTGTTCCCGCTGACGCTGACGCTGGCCTTGTTCTCCGTGCTCACCGCCGCCGTCGCCTGGACCCTGGTGCAGCGCCATGGTGACCCGTCTTCCACCGGGGGCCCGGCTTGACGCTGCCCGTGCTGGCCCTGGCCGGCCCCACGGCCAGTGGCAAGAGCGCAGCCGCCCTGGCGGTGGCGCGCGCGCTGGCGCCGCAGCGCCGGGTGGAGATCATCAGCGTGGACTCGGCGCTGGTCTACCGCGGCATGAACATCGGCACGGCCAAGCCCACCGCGGCCGAGCAGGCCGAGGTTCCGCACCACCTCATCGACCTGATCGACCCCGCGCAGGCCTACTCCGCCGCACGCTTCGTGGCCGACGCGAAGCTCGCCATTGCGGACATCCGAAGCCGAGGGGCTCTGCCCCTGCTGGTGGGCGGCACCATGCTCTACCTGAAGGCGCTGCGCGATGGGCTGGACGCCCTGCCCGCGGCGGACGCTGCCGTGCGCGCCGAGCTGGATGCCCGCGCTGCCCGAGAAGGCTGGCCGGCCCTTCATGCGGAACTGGCCCAGGTGGACCCCGTGACCGCCGCCCGACTGGCACCTCTGGACGCGCAGCGCATCCAGCGGGCCCTGGAAGTGTGGCAACTCACCGGCCAGCCGCTGTCGCAGTGGCACGCGGGCGCTGCGACGGCGCCCGCCTCCGACGGCGCGGCGCGGGCCCTGCCAGGGGTGGAACTGCAGCTCATCGCGCTGGAGCCTGCCTCCAGGGCCTGGCTGCACGAGCGCATCGCCCAGCGCTTCGACGCCATGCTGGCCGCAGGCTTCGTGCAGGAGCTGCGGTCCCTGCGCCAGCGGGCGGATCTGCACCCCGAGCTGCCTTCGATGCGCTGCGTCGGCTACCGCCAGGCCTGGCAGGCGCTGGACCACGATGGTTCGCTGGCCCCGGGCTCACCCGGCTGGTCCGCCTTCCGCGAAGCCGGCATCGCCGCCACCCGGCAGTTGGCGAAGCGTCAACTGACCTGGCTGCGCTCCATGCCACAGCGCCACATCGTGGCCTGCGATGCGCCCGACGCGGTGGCACAAGTGACCGACCGCATCCAGTCGCTGCTTGAGCGCTGAGGCGCCGGGCAGGCCTCAGGGCTGCACCGGCGTGGCCCGCGGCAGGGGCAGGCCTCGGCGGGCCATCTCCTCGCGCAGCAGGTCCGGGCGGTCGGTGACGATGCCGTCCACGCCCATGTCGATCAGACGCGCCATCTGGGCCGTGTCGTTCACCGTCCAGGCCAGCACCGTGAGGCCCAGGCCCTTGGCTTCCTGCAGCAGCGCAGGCGTCAGGTCGCCGAAGTAGACCGACCAGATGCGCCCGCCTGCCGCACGCACCATCTTCGGCACCGATCCGTGGTCGGCGTGGCGGATGCCGGCGGTCCAGGCCGAGGCCTGGGGGGAACCGGCGCCGATGTTGTCCAGCCAGCGCTGCTGGGCGCTGAGGTAGACGGTGCCGATCTCCGGCGCCTGCGCCTGCACCACCTGCAGCGTGCGCCAGTCGAAGGACAGGATGGTGGTGCGCGCGGCCACGCCCGCCTGGCGCACCGCGGCAATCAGCGCCCGGGCAAAGGGCTCGGGCGCCACGGTGGCCTCGGGCGTGTGCGGAAAGACCTTGGTCTCCAAGGCGAAGCGCACCTCCTGGTTGCCCGACTTGCGCACCAGCGCGAACAGCTCGTCCAGGGTGGGCAGGCGGGTCCCGTCCACCGCTTTCTGGGCCGAGAAGGTCTGGGCGTAACGGCTGGCCGGGTTGATGCGGCCCACGTCATAGCGCTGCAGTTCGGCCCAGTCGGTCTGCACGATGAGAGGACCGCGTCCGGTCAGGAACTTGCCGTCCGGCCCCCGCGTGATGTCGGGGTTCAGCGACGGGTCGTGGGAAATCACCAGCACGCCGTCGCGGGTGATGGCGATGTCGGTCTCCAGCGTGGTCACGCCGATCGACA
>Ga0315907_10001690_pt1 | contig 29431 bp, 25 predicted proteins | sample LakEriMetagenome_3_FD_203525 | JGI IMG/M metagenome (GOLD analysis project Ga0315907, IMG submission 203525) | Freshwater fungal communities from buoy surface, Lake Erie, Ohio, United States - Buoy 12 MA123 | ecosystem: Environmental > Aquatic > Freshwater > Lake > Lake biofilm | place: USA...
GTGTGGTTGGTGTTGATGGTTGTGTATTGATTACTGCATTTGGTGTTGCTGCTGAAGTACATCCTGATGCATTTGTTACTGTAAATGTATATGTATTTGCTGACAAACCACTAAATGTTCCTGTTGTTCCTGATCCTGTTAATGTTGTTCCACCAGGTGATGCTGTAACCGTCCATGAACCTACTGCTGGTAAACCACTGAAGTCAACACTTCCAGTTGCTACTGAACATGTTGGTTGTGTTATCGTTCCAACTACTGGTGTGGTTGGTGTTGATGGTTGTGCATTGATTATTGCATTTGAAGATGCTGTAGAAGTACATCCTGAGGCATTTGTAACTGTAAATGTGTATGTTGTAGATTGAGTTAACCCACTAAAAGTACCAGTTGTTCCTGACCCCGTTATTGTTGCCCCACCAGGTGTTGCAGTAACTGTCCATGAACCGACAGCTGGTAAATTTGAAAATGCAGCACTTCCAGTTGCTACTGAACATGTTGGCTGTGTGAGAGTCGCTAATGGTGCTGTAGGAGTTGTTGGTTGAGTATTAATTACTGCAGAACTAGATGAAACAGAAGAACATCCTGTTGAATTAGTAACTATAAATGTATAAGTGTTTGCAGATAAACCACTAAATGTTCCTGTAGTTCCTGAACCAGTTAAAGTCGAACCACCTGGCGATGCCGTTACTGTCCACGAACCAACTGCTGGCAATCCACTTAATGCGACACTTCCAGTTGCTACCGAACATGTAGGTTGTGTTATTACCCCAATAACAGGAGCTGAAGGAGCTGTACAAGGAGGCACAATGACAATCGCACCACATCCACCTGTATAATCAACAATATTAGGGTTAGGAATTGATGAAGGAGCTATTGTATTCGTTTTATTTATACCACAACTAGATCCACCACCACCATTTGTAGATAAGGTAATTGGGTTTCCTGAATTTGTAATTGTAAAATCACTTCCAACACATGTATTCGTACTGTTATCATTTTCAACTAAAGCAGGATTTGAACTAGAAAATGTTGTTTCTGAACAAGAGATTTGATATTCGTGAGAAGAATTAGGCCTAGCATAAATATCTGGACCAACACCTCCATTACCTGAAAAATAACAATTAACAACATTCAAAATAACATCATTAATTAATGGGAAAACACCAATTCCTCCACCTTTCAAAGTACCACCTGCAGGTGCCAAACCATTATTTAAAAATTTAACCCTGGTGTAAGTTGCAGTTCCACCATACATACCTACTCCTCCACCATAAACATTAGAAGAAGTTTGACCAGCACCATTTCCTTCAATAATACAATCAGTTACAGTTAAAACGCCAGAATTTTGAAAAACACCACCTCCATTAACTGCAATGTTATTTTTTATTCTAGTATTTGTTACATTAACAATTGTTGTTGCATCTCCATTGGCAATGTATAATCCACCTCCATCATAAGCACCATATTTGTAATTATTACCTAATAAATAATTATCTATAGTTAAATTAATATTTGTGCCATATGCTTCTACTCCACCTGTATATTGTGTACCGGTGGTATTACAAAAACCTCCACCACCGGTAATGGTTACAGAAGATCTCGATAAAACAGATATTGCCGGATTTCCTCCAGATTGACCGTTACCTAGAAACATTACATCTTGAATAAGAATACCCGTAATTGTAGAACCAGTTCCATTAATAGTAAGTGCTTGACCGTTATGACCAGGAAACTGTGTACCATTATTTTCATAACCAGTTACTTTAATTGCCTGAAGTGTAGTATTACTTGCTTGGATACACATAAAATAATCAGTTGCCGTCCCTCCAAATAAATGATCAAAAATCGTATATTGATATCCTGCTCCTATTATAGAAACTCCTGTTTTAGCTGCTGGGACCAACAATCCATGTTCATTATATGTACCTGCATCTATGTATATGAAATCTCCTGAACTTGCAGCAGAAATCGCGGCATTTAAAGTTAAAAATGGAGAAGATATAGATCCAGTTCCTGCAACAGTACCAACTACAGAACCAGTAGTATTGTATATGTCGTTTGCATCATTAACAGTAGCATCATCTACATACCAGTTGGCTGAAAAAGAAACAAAAGGGAAAAATAATAGAATAATTAATCTTAATTTCATAATAGCAAAATGTTTAATTTTTTTAGCAAAAGGCATAACAATAATGAATATTTTCAGTGCAAAAAACTATTAGTATAAGCCTCTATAATAACAGAGAATTATAAAAATTAACTTTTAAAATATGAATATAGTAAAGAAAATGGTTAAGACAAAATATTTTAGTTATAAAAGAATGTTTATTTGTAAATCCAGGTTAAAATCAACATTATTTAAAGTTCAAATTAGAGAATACTATGAAAATAATTAAATACCTAACTATACTTTAAATAATGTCGATTATATTACCTGCTTACCTAAATGTAAATAAACTATAACTACACCACAAAGATAAGTCAGTTTTTCGTGCTCAAAAATTATATTCAGTAAACAGATATAACTTTCAGCACATCGTTAAAAAGTAAGGTTAACGGTTGTGTTTTTGGGGTGACTTGTTAATTAAAATTTAATTATAAGATAAAACCTAACTAACAATAAAATAAGTTGTTAAAAACAAAAAAAATACTGTTTTAGATCACTAAAACAGCATTTTTGTAGATAAACTATAATATTAAACCGATTAACAACTAAATCGGTTATATTATTATTTAATTACCGTAAGTCATTAAATATGATTTTAAGAATTCATTCAAATCACCATCTAAAACATTATCGACATTTCCAGTTTCGCAACCTGTTCTTACATCTTTAATTAATTTATAAGGATGCAGGACATAATTTCGAATTTGAGAACCCCATTCAATCTTTTTCTTCCCTGCTTCAATTTCATTTCTTTTCTCCATTCTAGCACGGTATTCTAATTCATACAATTGTGATTTTAACAATTGCATTGCTTTTTCTTTATTCCCTAATTGAGATCTTGATTCAGAGTTTTCGATAATAATACCTGATGGAGCATGTTTCAAACGAACAGCTGTTTCTACTTTATTTACATTTTGTCCACCAGCACCACCAGATCGGAATGTATCCCAAGTAATATCTGCAGGATTTACAATAATCTCAATTGAATCATCAACTAAAGGATAAACATAAACTGACGCAAAAGAAGTATGTCTTTTTGCATTCGAATCAAATGGTGAAATTCGAACTAAACGATGAACACCATTTTCACCTTTCAAATATCCAAAAGCAAATTCACCTTCAATTTCTAATGTAACAGTTTTAATACCTGCAACATCACCTTCTTGATAATTTAACTCTTTTACTTTATGACCATTTTTTTGAGCCCACATGATATACATTCGCATTAAAATTGATGCCCAATCACAACTTTCAGTACCACCAGCACCTGCAGTAATTTGCAAAACAGCACTTAAAGCATCTTCCTCACCTGAAAGCATGTTTTTAAGTTCCAATTCTTCAAGATTTTTTTCGATGCTATAATATTGCTCATCCACTTCAGCTTCCATTGAAGTATCTTCTTTTGAAAATTCAATCATCACTTCTAAATCTTCAAAAGCACTTTTTAAAGAATCAAACGTATTCACCCAATATTTTAAACCACGAATTGATTTTAATTGAATTTCAGCTTTCTTTGGATCATCCCAAAAATTAGGGTCTTGAGTTTTTAACTCTTCCTCATTTAGTTGAAGTCTTTTTTCCTTTATCTTTAAATAAATTTCAATCGAATCAACTCTTCCTTTTAAATCTTTTACTAAATCTTGCTGTATCATGATACTACAAAATTAAAAAAGTTTCAGGATATTACAGATATAATGGTAAAACTGACGTTTAATTGAAATTTTAAGAAGATTTTTAATGAACTGCTCCAAAATCTTGTGAAAAATTATACATTTGTATTAAAAATTAAAAGAATGAGTATTCCAGCAAATTTAAAGTATACAAAAGACCACGAGTGGGTTAGTATTGATGGTGATATTGCAACAGTAGGTATTACTGCTTTTGCTCAAAGCGAGTTAGGTGACATCGTTTATGTAGAAATTGAAACAGAAGGTGAAACAGTTGAAGCTGAAGAAGTTTTCGGTTCAGTTGAAGCGGTTAAAACAGTTTCTGATTTATTTATGCCTATTTCAGGTGAAATTATTGAGTTCAACTCAGAATTAGAAGCTAATCCTGAATTCGTTAACTCTGATCCTTACGGAAAAGGTTGGATGATTAAAGTAAAAGTACAAGATGCTTCTCAAATTAACGAACTTTTAGATGCAGCAGGTTACGAAGCGTTAATCGGTTAATTCTTTCTTCAAAATATATTAAAAGCTTCGTTTTGCGAGGCTTTTTTTATGCATAAATATTTAGAAATATTCTAAACTAGAAAATTCAAACTATTTCTGTAAAAATCTATCAATTTTAAATCATTGTATCGTATTCCTTTCGTACATTTACCGCCATTATAAAAAAAATAAAAAATGTCAGGTTTTAATGCACATAAATTAAGTACCGCTGGAGTACTAATTACGATTGGAATTGTGTTTGGAGATATAGGTACTTCACCGTTATATGTTTTTAAAGCTATTACTGCTCATGGTTTTGATCCTAAAATAGTTATGGGCGGATTGTCAGCTGTAATTTGGACACTAATTCTTCTTGCAACAATAAAATATATTTATTTAGCATTAAATGCTGACAACAAAGGTGAAGGCGGAATCTTTGCTCTATTTGCATTATTAAAAGAGCGTAAAATAAAGTGGGTTTTAATACCTGCTTTAATTGGTTGCGCCACTCTTTTAGCTGATGGATTTATTACTCCAGCAATTTCAATTTCATCAGCTGTAGAAGGTATTAATACTATTTACCCTAGTTTACCTACCATACCTATTGTTACAGGTATTATTATTGCATTATTTTTAATACAACAATTTGGAACTGCATCAATCGGAAAAGTTTTTGGCCCAATTATGATTGCTTGGTTTGGTTTATTAGCTTATTTAGGATTAATCAATATTGGTAAAAACACAGCTGTTCTAGCTGCTTTTAATCCATATTACATCTATGACATGGTATTTAATGCAAAAGGTGGTTTCTGGGTATTAGGCGCTGTTTTTCTTTGTACTACAGGAGCTGAAGCTTTATATTCTGATTTAGGTCATTGTGGAAAGAAGAATATCAGAGCTAGTTGGACTGTTATGAGTGTTATTCTAGTTATTAATTATTTAGGGCAAGCGGCACTATGCCTTTCTCCTGATTTCAAATTAGTTAACAACGAAACTATTTTTTACGCAATGGTACCCGATAATATTGTACCGTTCGTAATCGCAATAGCAACTGCTGCAACCATTATTGCTTCTCAAGCTTTAATTACAGGAGTTTTTACATTAATGAATGAAGCAATTAAACTAAAACTTTGGACTAATTTAAAAGTAAAATATCCAACGGAACATAATGGTCACATCTACATCCCTTTTATTAACTGGGTATTAATGATTGGTTGTTTACTAGTAATATATATATTCAAAAATTCAACTGCAATGGAATCGGCTTATGGTTTAGCTATAACGATTAACATGGTAATGACTTCAATGCTTTTAGGAGTGCTTTTAATACTTCGTAAACCAAAATTGAAATTAGTTTACATAACTATTTTTAGCGTATTCTTAATAATTGAATTTATCTTTTTAATGTCAAATCTTGGTAAAATATTAGAAGGTGGTTGGTTTACTCTAACACTTTCAATTGTATTTTTTACACTATTGTTTTTATATTACAAAGCGAAGCAATTACGAAAAAACATCACTGAATATGTACCAATGAATCAAGTTATTCCATTGTTAAATTCTGTTCGAAACGATGAAAAAATTGCTTATGAGGCAACCAACTTAGTTTATCCAACACGAAGTGATTCTCCTCAAAAACTAGACTCAACTGTATTTCATTCTTTGTTTAAAAAACGTCCTAGAAGAGCAGAAGTAACTTGGTTCTTACATTTAAACATTACGAATGACCCATGGGGTGTTCATTATACAGTGAATGAAATCATTGACAAACATTGTTATTACGTTTCTTTGAACTTTGGTTTTAAAGAAGAACATAGAGTTGAATTTATGATGCGTAAAATTCACGACAAAATGGTTGAGAAAGGTGAATTGACAGGAAACGGGGTTTTTGAATCTGTAAGAAGCTTAAATGAAGGTCCAGATTTTAAATTTATCGTATTAAACTCTAGAGTTGCTACAGATAACCTTTTAACGCCATTTCAGATCATCTTTGTAAAAGTTTACAGATTTATTAAGGCAACAGGATTAAGTGCTGCAGAAGACTTTGGATTAGACAAAACAAATGTTGCTGTAGAATATGTACCAATTAGCGTTACAAAGCAATTAGATCAAGAAATGATCGAAGACAGTGAAGATTATTCACTTAAAATGGATAAAAAAATGGATCGAAGAAAGTAAATCCATAATTGATTAATATTTAAAACTGTCTTTGTTCGCATTGACAGTTTTTTTGTGTTAATAGCAAATAATTAGGATTTAACCTGATTTTTAAATAGCTTAACGATTGGTACCATGTGTTATTATACTAACAGGAACAGCAATTTTCGCTGGTTGTTATGTTCCCTAACACATGTTAAGGGAAGTTTTTTATCCTTTAATATTTTTCCTCCATTTTTTTAATGCGTAGTTTAATAAAACTTTGTCATTATTAAAATTATCTGATTGATGTATTTCTCCTCCATATTTTTCATTTTCAATATAATCTATTAAAGAAGTTCCTTGAATTTTATATTTTTGATCTCCTTCATACATTATTAAATTTAGTTCATTAGGACTTACATCACCTTTACAAGACACGCTATACATAGTAGAAATTTCTGGGATTCCATTTTTATTTAAGTCAGTAATTTCAATGCTTTTATTTATAAAAAAGGCAATTGCATCCATCGGACATTTTAGAGATTTATCGTAAATTTTCCAAACTAATTTGTACTTATTATCTTCAATTTTGTAATGGTAACAGAAAATTTCAGCGTTTTGTTTGAAAGTCTCTTGTTTTATTATTTCTTCTTTACCATCAATTTCAATATTTACTGTTTCATTTACAAAATCAGAATAATAAAAATTTTCGCAAGTAAAAATTATATGTGTTCCAAATTTATCTACCCATTTTAATGCTTCTTTGAGTTTACCCTTATATTTAAAATTTTTTGAAATAAAAACGGTATCTATTTTCTCAATTTTCAAATTTATTATTGAATCCTTTGACGATATATTTGCCTCATTTGAAGTATTCGTTTTTGTTTTATTGTTTTGATTTTGTTCTTTACAACTAAAAAAGAATGTGAAAATCATTCCAATATAAATTCCATTTTTCATCTTGTTAATATTAAATAAACTTTAAAGTTTTATTCGATTTCTCATTTTCGAAGCGTGTACTTCTAAAATGTACCCTAACTATAACAATAGCGAACTAATATAAAAAAATTCCAAAAAAAAAACAGGCTGAACTATCAACCTGTTTTTTTTATATTTTAAAAACAATCTCTATTTACAGCTGGCCATCCGAGTGATAAACACCACCTTTGAAAACTTTCACTTTCAACAAGATACCATCTTTATCGTATTCATAAACTTTTCCTTCCCAAAGTTGGCCATTTTTAAATGTACCATCTTGCCAAATTTCATCGTTTATATTGAATACTTTGTTGTATCCATTTGCTTGAAATTTGATTCCTTTTGTAATTGGAGAAGCAATCTTAGGCGCAGTCTCTTTAGAAGCATTCGGTTCAACGACTTTCACTGAAGGATTAACCATTTCTTTGTGATCGCTTTTCTCAACGCTTCCGTCAGCACCATAAACGATTGATTCTTTCACGTCACCATTTTCGTAATATCGTGTAGCTTTACCAACTGGCTTTCCGTTTTGTGAAATGTATTCAAATTCCAATTGTCCGTTTGCAAAATAGTATTTTACTGAACCCTGTTCTTTACCTGAATCATTAAATTTTGCTTCGTATTCTTTTACTCCGTTATCGTAAAATCTTACTAAAGAATCTTTGTATTGATTACGTTCGAAAGTACCAACTTCTTTGATTTTTCCGTTTGGATAAATTTTAACATAAGAACCTTGAGGTCTGTTGTTTACATATTCACCTTTTAATCTAGGAGTAACGCCATCATTGTAATATTTAATCCAAAGACCTTCTTTTCGATCGTCTTTGTAAGAACCTTCTTCAATTTTACCAGAAGCTGGATAACCTTCTTCAGGTCTATCTTTTCCAAAATAGATCCATTTTCCTTGTTTTTTCCCTTGAGAATCTTTTTTATTTAATTTTTCATCCTGATATACTCCAGCAAAAACTGTAGAATTAAAAATTAATCCCAAAAACAAAAAAGTATGTATAAAATGCCTAATCATCTTAAACTCAATATTTTTAAATGTCATACAAAGACAATGTACAAATTTTTATTGATTAATAAAAGTGAAAGATAGTAAAATTAGCTGAACTAAAAAAAAACATCGTCTAATGTTAATAAAATTTCTTTTAAAAATAATATTTAACCTAACAAATCAGGGTTAACATTTTCTAACATTATTTCAACCATCTTATCTGTTCCAAATTCTTCTTTCCAACCCCAATCTTTTCTAGCAAAAGAATCATCGATTGATTTAGGCCAACTATCAGCAATTTGCTGTCTAAAATCTGGTGTATATGTTATGGTAAAATCTGGGACATGTTTTTGAATATTTTTTGCTAATTCTGCTGGTGTAAAACTACAACCTGATAAATTGTAAGCTGAACGAATCGATATATTCTCAGAAGGAGCCTCCATTAATTCAACTGTTGCTCTAATTGCATCAGCCATATACATCATCGGCAACTCGGTGTTTTCTGATAAAAAGCAATCATATTTAACGTCTTTCTTCGCTTTGTAAAAAATATCCACAGCATAATCTGTAGTACCACCACCTGGCAAACTTGTGTAAGAAATCAATCCAGGATAGCGAATACTTCTTACGTCTACATTGAATTTTTTATTGTAATATTCACACCATCTTTCACCAGCTTGTTTAGAAATACCATAAACAGTAGATGGTTCCATAACAGTATATTGTGGCGTATTTACATTTGGAGTTGTTGGTCCAAAAACAGCAATTGAACTTGGCCAAAAAATCTGTTTTAAATAACCTTCTTTTGCTAAATCAAGAATGGTAAATAACCCTTCCATGTTTAATTTCCACGCAAAATCTGGATGTTTCTCTGCTGTTGCTGAAAGTAATGCTGCTAATAAATAAACATCTGTAATTTCATTTGAAATAACATACTCTCTAACAGCATCTCTATTTAGAATATCTAATTGTTTGTATGGACCATTTTTAATGATCTCAGGGCATTCTTCTTTAACGTCAGAAGCAATAACTTGTTCAGTGCTAAACTTATTTCTTAATGCTAAAACTAGCTCTGAACCTATTTGGCCTCCAGCTCCAATTACAAGAATTTTTTTCATGGACAATTTGAATTCTAAATTTAATCTGCAAATCTACAACATCACTTTTGAAAATTATAATTTTCGAGATAAAAATAAATAAGTGTTAAATAAAATTGATAATCGTCATTTAATTATCTGATGTAGATTAGATTTTTTTAATTGATTTTAATATCTTTGTTTGAAACGAAACTTTTATGTGGTTAGAATTATCACTTTTACTGAAATATATGATCAAAAGAAATCCAGAATGAAGATTTCGAAGTAATTAATAGTCATATATTTATCACTCAAAAAAGTAAAAAAAATGCCATTTTATAATAAATTAGGTGCAATCCCACACAAAAGACATACTGTTTTTGAAAAAAAAGAAGGCGGTATATATTACGAACAATTATTTGGAACTGAAGGGTTTCATGGTTTTGCTTCATTGCTTTACCATACTCACCGTCCAACTCAAATAAAATCAGTTTCTGAACCAATTGATTTAACTCCAAAAGCGGCAGTAGATAAAAACATTTCTTCTCGCATGATCAAAGGATTTAATGTTCCTGCTAAAGAAGATTTTTTAGAAAGTAGAACTATCTTATTGTTCAACAACGATTTAAATATCGCTTGTGCTGCGCCAAAAAAATCTTTAAGAGAATATTTTTACAAAAATGCTGATGCAGATGAAGTAATTTTCATTCACAAGGGAACTGGTAAATTGAGAACTTTAGTTGGTAATATTGATTTTTCTTACGGAGACTACTTAGTTATCCCAAGAGGAATTATTTACCAAATTGATTTCGACACAGAAGACAATCGTTTATTTATCGTTGAATCTTTCAGTCCTGTTGTAACACCAAAACGTTATAGAAATGATTTTGGACAGTTATTAGAGCATTCTCCTTTCTGTGAAAGAGATTTACGTGGACCAAGTGAATTAGAAACGCATGATGAAAAAGGTGATTTCTTAATTAAAATCAAAAAAGAAAACGTTTTGCATGAAGTAGTTTATGCTACTCATCCATTTGACGTTGTTGGTTGGGATGGATACAATTTCCCATATGCATTTAGCATACATGATTTTGAGCCGATAACCGGTAGAGTTCATCAGCCACCACCGGTACATCAAACTTTTGAGGCACATAATTATGTAATTTGTTCATTCTGTCCTCGTTTGTATGATTATCATCCAAAATCGATTCCTGCTCCTTATAATCATAGCAATATTGATTCTGATGAAGTATTATACTATGTTGATGGTGACTTCATGAGTAGAAATCATGTTGAAAAAGGATTTATTTCTTTACATCCAGGTGGAATTCCTCACGGACCACACCCAGGAGCTATGGAGAGAAGTATCGGTCAAACTGAAACATTAGAGTTAGCTGTAATGGTTGACACGTTCAGACCTTTGAAAGTAACTCAAGCTGCTATTGATATCCAAGACGAAGGATATGCAACTAGTTGGTTGGAGTAATTCTGAATTTTGAATGTTGAATTCTAAATTTTAAATGATAAAATATTAAATTAATTCGTTAGTGTATTTGAACTAACGACTAAAACAAAAAAAATGGCTAAAGAAGTAAAAAACGTAGAATACGGATTAGAAAAAATATTTGAAGGTGCACAAGATTTCTTACCTTTATTAGGTACTGATTATGTGGAATTTTATGTTGGGAATGCAAAACAAGCAGCTCATTTCTACAAAACAGCATTTGGTTTTCAAGATTTTGCTTATGCAGGATTAGAAACTGGTGTTCAAGACAGAGTATCATATGTATTGAAACAAGATAAAATCCGTTTGGTTTTAACTACTGCTTTAAAAAGTGATTCTCCAATTGGTGAGCACGTTAAAAAACACGGTGATGGTGTTAAAATCGTTGCTTTATGGGTTGAAGATGCTCGTAAATCTTATGAAGAAACAACAAAAAGAGGTGCGAAATCTTACCAAGAACCAATCGTAACAAAAGATGAGAATGGTGAAGTTGTAACTGCAGGTATCTACACTTACGGTGAAACTGTTCATATGTTTGTTGAACGCAGAAACTACAAAGGTGAATTTTTACCAGGTTTCGTAAAGTATGAATCTCAGTATAAACCAACTCCTGTTGGATTAAAATTCATCGACCATATGGTAGGAAATGTTGGTTGGGGAGAAATGAATACATGGGTTAAATGGTACGAAGATGTAATGGGATTCGTTAACTTCTTATCTTTTGATGACAAACAAATTCACACTGAATACTCTGCTTTAATGTCTAAAGTTATGAGTAATGGAAACGGACGTATTAAATTCCCTATCAACGAACCAGCTGAAGGTAAAAAACGTTCTCAAATCGAAGAATATTTAGATTTTTACGAAGGTCCAGGTGTTCAACACATTGCTGTTGCTACTGACGATATCATTTCAACTGTATCTCAATTAAGAGCAAGAGGGGTTGAATTTTTATCTGCTCCACCACAAGCATACTACGATGAAATTCCAGCTCGTTTAGGTGAACACATGAAAATGATGAAGGAAGACATCAAAGAATTGCAAAAACTTTCTATCATGATTGATGCTGACGAAGAAGGATACTTATTACAAATCTTTACGAAACCAGTTGAAGACAGACCAACATTATTCTTCGAAATTATTCAAAGAATGGGTGCAAAAGGATTTGGAGCTGGTAACTTTAAGGCTTTGTTTGAATCAATTGAAAGAGAACAAGAAAAAAGAGGAACATTGTAGAAAATATAATAGACTTAAAGATTTACGACTTTAAGTTAAATACCATTAGCCGAAGAAATAATATTCTTCGGCTTTTTTTTATTTATATATTGTTTCATATAAAAGTCATAAATAATCATTTTACCTAAACAATAATACTTCTCACCTATTCCAACTTCATCTTCAAGTAGAGTGTAGATACATTTGCTTTATAAACAATTTAAAACAAATAATTATGAACACAGAAAATCAACACTTCGAACAAATGATGAATGAATGTAAAAAGAACCACAAGAGAAGAAAAATGGGATTTGGAATTTTTGCAATTATTTTAGGATCTTTATTACTAGTGAATCAAATTTATCCGAATAGCATCAACTTCCATTATGTTTGGCCGTCATTTTTAATTTTAATAGGATTAAAATCTATTTTTAAATCAAGAAATCATTCGATGAATAAATGTTGTTAGAATTTTATAATTCACCGAAAAATAGACACCATTTACCTATAAATTAGCAATTAACTGTATATTGTATTATACATTTGCTTCATTAAAGAGATAAAAAATGAACAATCATAGTTTAAACCCAGAAGAAGAACACGATTTTATTAGCTGGCAGAAAAGACAAAAACGAGGTAAAATTGCTGCTGGAATATTAATCGTTGCATTTGGAGTAGTTTATTTATTAAACGAAATAGGAATTGTAATTCCAAAATGCTTTTTCTCATGGCAAATATTTTTAATGGGATTAGGTATCGTTCTACTAGTAAAACATCGATTTGCTAAAGGTTGGATTGTTTTAGGAATCGGAACAGCCTTCTTGATGAATGAAATCTATCCAAATAGCATCAACACAAATCTAATTTGGCCTTCAATTATTATTGCGTTTGGATTAGGGTTAATTTTTAAACGTCACAAACATAAAAAATGTGACAATCGTTGGAAAAAATATAAGCATTTTAACCAAGAAAACTTCAAAGAATACTCAGAAGATGAATTCATAGAATCAACTGCAATTTTTGGAGGTGTCACTAAAAACATTGTTACTAAAAATTTCAAAGGAGCAAATGTGACAAATGTTTTTGGTGGTACGGAATTAAATCTATTAAACGTTGAATTTGAACAACAAGCTATTATTGAAATATCATGTGTATTTGGTGGCCTTAGTTTAATCATCCCTTCTAATTGGCAAGTTAAATCTGAATTAAACTCCATTTTTGGTGGAATTGAAGACAAAAGAATCATGAATCCAAATGAAGATGTTGATAGTAAAATACTTATTCTAAAGGGAGATTGCATTTTTGGCGGTATAGATATTAAAAGCTTTAAATAAATTTTAGATTTTACATTCTAAATTTTGGATTAATTGATGGTTAAGAAAATTACAGATTGGATCAAAAACATTGAAAGGAATACTACACTTCAACTTTTTAGTTGGTGGAGTATTTCTTTTGTTGTTCAATTCTTGATTTTACATCATTTAAAATTTGATACTTTCTACGCAATAATCGATTCATTTACAACCAATGTTATATTATTACTGAGTTCAATTATTTTGAACCTCATCTTGAAGTACTATCAATCTCAAAAAGTAATTACAATTGCTAACATTGCTTTTATTGGTTCTTTAAGTTATATTCATTTAATAATCTCACATACAGTTATCTCAACTTTTTTTGAAAAAGATATTTCATTTGAATTTGGATATAATCATGACACTATTTATCGATTTTTATTAGTTTATTTCTTGTTATTCCTGACTTTCTTCCAACTTTGGATGGATAAATTCAAAAAAGTACAAGCACAAACGATTGAAAAATTAGTCGAAATCGAACGACAATTGAATCATGCTGAATTAGCAAACATTCAACAACAATTACAGCCACACTTCCTATTCAATAGTCTAAACTCTATTAGTGCTTTAACAATCGTAAAACCTGATGAAGCTAGGAGAATGGTACAATTACTTTCTGATTTTCTACGTGGAACGTTAAGCAGAGAAAAGGAAAAAATGATGCCTCTTTCAGAAGAAATAAACTATTTGAATTTATATTTAGAAATAGAGAAGGTTCGTTTTGGTCATCGTTTAAATATTGACTTTCAGATTGATGAAAATTGTCAAAAATTTATGTTACCCTCTCTGATTCTTCAACCGATAGTTGAGAATGCTATAAAATATGGACTGTATGGTTCAACTGAAGATGTTACAATTTCTGTGAAATCTGTTTGCAAACCTCATGCACTTGAAATTTCTATTTCAAATCCTTATACAAAAGAAAACGAAAAAACTTCAAAAGGTTTAGGCTTTGGTTTAAACTCAATACAACGTAAACTGTACTTGCTTTATGGCCAAAATGATTTAATGATCATCAATAAAGGCGAAACTCAATTTACAACAACACTAATAATTCCTCAAATATGAAAACAGTAATCATTATCGATGACGAGCCATTGGCAAGAGCAATTGTAAAAGAATATTTAAAAGATCATGAAGATTTTGAAGTAATTGCAGAATGCAATGATGGTTTTGAAGGAATTAAAAAAATTAGTGAATTAAAGCCTGATTTAATCTTTTTAGACGTGCAAATGCCTAAAATCAATGGTTTTGAAATGTTGGAATTAATTCCTGATGAACCTTCTGTAATTTTCACTACAGCATTTGATGAATATGCTTTAAAGGCTTTCGAAGCGTCGGCTGTTGATTATTTATTGAAACCGTTTCCAAAAGATCGATTTGACAACGCATTAAGTAAATGGAAAAAAGCTGAAAAATCTTCGTCTGTAAGTTCACTTAACGAAATCGATAATAAACAGCCAGACGAACATTTACGAATAGTGATTAAAGACGGTAGTGAGATTAAAATCATTCCAACAACAGATATTCATTATTTTGAAGCGTATGATGATTATGTAAAGGTTTATACCCGAGATAAATATCATCTAAAAAAGAAAACGATGAATTACTTTGAAAAGGCTTTGAATCCGAATCAATTTGTTCGTATACATCGTTCATACATCATCAATATCAATGAATTAACAAAAATAGAGTCGTTCGAAAAAAATTCATACGTTGCAATACTGAAATCTGGAAAAAGAGTTCCGATTAGTAGAACTGCTTATGGACCTTTGAAAGAAAGCTTGGGAATTTAAAGAATTTTGGATTTTAAATGTTGGATTTTGGATTAAATTGATCCTATAATTTTGAGAAAGCCACTATAATTCTCTACCTTTGTATTATATGTTTCTTAAGAATTTACAATTAATTAATTTTAAAAATTACGAAGAGGTAGAAATCAGTCTATCTCCTGGAATTAATTGTTTCTCAGGAAAAAATGGCTCAGGAAAAACCAACATTCTAGATGCCGTTCATTACTTGAGCATGTGTAAATCCTACTTGAATTCTGTAGACAAACAAAATATTCGATTTGGCGAACAATTCTTTGTCATTCAAGGAACTTGGTTGAAAGCCGAACAAGATGTTCATATTCATTGCGCTGTAAAAAGCGGATCAAAAAAAGTTTTCAAACGCAACAAGAACGAATACGAGAAATTAGCCGATCATATTGGTCAATTTCCTACAGTTATGATTTCACCTTACGATCGAGATTTAATCGTTGAAGGAAGTGAATTACGTCGAAAATGGATGGATGGAATTATTTCTCAGTTCAACAGACGTTATTTAGACGATTTACAGCGTTATCATAAAATTCTTGAACAACGAAACGCTTTGCTGAAAAACATGTACGAGCACGGCTTATTTGATCGCGAATCCATCGAAGTTTGGAACGAACAAATGGCAATCGTTGGAACAGCAATTTACGAAGCAAGAAAATCTTTTTTAGAAGAATTTATCCCTGTCTTTCAGTCTAACTATAATTTTATAGGTTTAGAAGCTGAAGAAGTTCATTTAGAATACAAATCACAATTAAATACAAGTTCTTTTGATGATCTGATCAAAGAATTTGAGAAAAAAGATGCTTTTACTCAATATTCGAATGCGGGTATTCATAAAGATGATTTATTGTTTACAATTAAAGGGCATCCAGTAAAAAAATTCGGTTCGCAAGGTCAACAAAAATCTTTTTTAATCGCTTTGAAATTAGCTCAATACGAATGGCTAAAAAAACATTTAAATGTCAACCCTGTGTTGATGTTAGATGATATTTTTGATAAATTAGACAATACACGCGTTCAAAAATTGATGCAATTGGTTTCCCAACAACATTTTGGACAAGTATTAGTTACAGATACTGAACCACAACGAATCCATAACATCTTCCGAGAAAGTGGTTTTGATAGTAAACAATTCGTAGTCGACAATAGTGAGATTTATGAAGAACATTTAGTCCTAAACGGTGAAATAAATTAAAGATGGACGAACGCAAACGAATTTCCAATGAAGCAACTGTAGGTGAGTTAATTGAAAAATTAATGAAAGCCTATCGGTTGGACGGTAAAATGAAAGAATTGGACATCATTAATTCTTGGGAAGAAATGATGGGAAAAGCTGTTGCAACTCGAACGAAAGAAATCTATATCAAAAACAAAACGTTATTTCTTGTAATGGATTCATCTGTAATGCGTGAAGAATTGAGCTACGGAAAACAAATTATTATCGAGAGAATTAATCAGAAGGCTGGATTTCAGATGATTTCAAATATCTATTTTGGATAAAAGTGTATTACCTATTCTTGATTCAAATAATACGCATCTATTAAATTCAAATTTCTTTCTTTTTCTGTATCAGATAAGAAACTACTAATAAATGAATTTTTCGCTAATTGAATTAGTTCTTCTTTTGAAATTAGTTCCATAATTCCTTCGAAATTTTCATTCATGTACCCTCCGAAATAAGCTGGATCATCTGAATTGATAGTCAACATCAATCCTTTATCTAACATTTTCTTTACAGGATGATTTTTTAAGTCATTCACAACTCTTAAAGACAGGTTTGATAATGGACATAAGGTTAATGGAATTTGTTTTTCTTTTAAATACTCAACCAATTTTTCATCCTCAAGACATCGATTTCCATGATCTATTCTAGAAACCTCTAATAAATTAATTGCTTCCCAAATATATTCTGCGGGTCCTTCTTCTCCTGCATGGGCAACAATTAGAAAACCTTCTTCTTTTACTTTTTGAAATACACGTTGAAACTTTGAAGGTGGATTTCCTTTTTCAGAAGAATCTAATCCAAACGCACAAATTTTATCACGGTGTTTTAAAGCTTGTTCTAACGTTTTGAAAGCTGACTCTTCACTTAAATGACGTAAAAAAGAGGTCATTAATCGAAATGTGATTCCAAATTCTTTCTCTCCATCAATTAACGCATTATAAATTCCGTTAATCGCTGTATCGAATGAAATTCCTCTTTCAGTATGTGTCTGCGGGTCAAAAAAGAGTTCTGTATGAACTACATTTTGAGAATGAATACGTTTTAAATAAGCATAAGTCAAGTCGTAAAAATCTTCCTCTTTCAGTAATACTGAAGCACCGGCATAATAAATATCCAGGAACTCTTGTAAATTATTGAATTTATAAGCCGCTCTAATTTCTTCAACTGATTGATATTTTATAGCAACGTTATTTCTTTGAGCTATTTCAAACATTAATTCAGGTTCAAAGGAACCTTCAATGTGCAAATGCAGTTCAGCTTTCGGTAAACCAGCTATAAAATTTTTCATCTCTAATAATTTAATCAACAAATGTTTCTTGAAGCACAGACTTTAATTTAAGTACTTCTTTTTCATTTAAAACCCCAAGTGTTTTAATAATTCTTAAACGATCAATTGTTCTAATTTGATCAACCACTATCCAACCTTTCGTTTTATTATGTTTAATTTCAACTCTTGTAGGATAAGGTTTTGATTGACTGGTCATTGGTGCAATGATAATTGTTTGTAAAAACTTATTCATTTCATTTGGTGAAATAATTACACAAGGTCGTGTCTTTTTCATTTCACTACCAATGGTTGGGTCAAGATTTATAAGGACAATCTGATATTGAATTATTTCCATTCGTCGAAATTTTCATCTTCAAAAAAATCATCCATCAACAGTTGATCATCGCCATTTTTATGCATTTTTTCAAATGATTGTTCCCAACCTTTCCTAGGTGTTGATTTTGGTTTTAAAACAATATACCCTTTCTCCAAAATTAACTCAACAGTATCTTTTATATTGTATTTTTCCAACAACGTTTTACTCAGTCTTATTCCTCTTGAGTTGCCAATATTTATGATTGAAATATCCATAACTATTAAATTTTGTAATTACAAAGTTATTACAAATTGAATTTAAAAACAAATTTAAATAACCTTCAATGAAATTATCATTTCAAAAGTAGCTACAACTTCATTTTGATTATCAACTGCTTTAACCATTACGGGGTGATTGATTCGTTCTTTCTTTTCAATTGATTCTGACAATAATGAAGCAATCAATTTTCCTTCATCACAAACAAATGTCACATCTGATTCGGCACGTTTGATAAAATCAGCTTTCATTCCTTTGAATGCAAATGAAGTTTTCACTCCTTTTGTCTCTGAAAAATAGAAAACATGAATTCCTGCTGCAATATCAGCACCAACTGCTAAAGCACCAAAATACATTGATTTCAAATGATTTTTAGTACGTCTACGTAATTTGATTTTGACCTTTACAACCTCATCATTTATTTCAATCAATTTCGGTCTAACAAATCCAATTAACGGAATTTGAACCACCCCCATTAAAAAGAGTAGCCAATTCATTTTTCTCAATGAAATCTGTTTAGTTTGCTGCATTGTATTCTTCAATTAGAGTAGAAACAATTGTTTTAACTGGACGAATTTCATTCACAAACTCAATACTTGGGCCAGCGCACCAAACTGTTTTATAAGTAGCTCCAAATGCAGCATTTTGCAAATTCTTCATTCCTTTATAAAACGTAAATGCCTTAAACCACTTTTTTAAACGCTTATTTTTGTTTAGAATTTTTTCTAGCCAATTTTGTTCCGTTCCAATTTTCTCAACATAAGGAGTTTTAATCACCGAACATGGAGTTCCTGATAGCTTTGTAGTCATTACAATATCTTTCGAACCGTAATCTACACATGCTTGTTTATACTCTTGAGATACCGGAGCTTCTGATGAGGCAATAAAAATACTACCCATAGAAATTCCTGCAGCACCTAAATCCAACATGTCCTTAATTCCTTTTCCAGTCCCTACACCACCTGCTGAAATAACAGGAATAGAAACTGTTTGTAACAATTTTGGAATTAATTCCTTGTAAGATAAATTACCAGCATGTCCTCCGGCCTCTTTGTTTACAGCAATGACAGCGTCAGCTCCCAATTCTTCAACTTTTTTAGCATATTTCGCGTCTGTAACATCACAAAAAACTTTCACACCCGCTTTATGCGCTTCTATAATTGTTTCTTCTGGAGACCCTAAAGAAGTGATTATAAAAGCAATTTTTTCTTCGCAACAAACTTGTAGCTGTTCTTTATATAAAAAGTTTGATTTATTGACGATTAAATTAATTCCAAAAGGACCATTAACTTCTTTTTTTATGGATTGAATTGCTTTTCTTAATTCATCTGTAGAACGATAATTTAAGGCTGGAATTGCACCTGTAATACCTGCTTTCAAAGCTTCAATTACCATTTTTTCGTTAGATACTAAAAACATAGGCGCCATTATTATTGGAAATTGAATTCCTAATAATTTGCAAAATGAGTCTTTACTATTTTTTTCCATATTCCTAAATTAATGAATAATAATTGTAATAATCATAATGTTAATTAAATTAATAGTAATATTCATCCTGATTTTAATGTTTGAACTATTTTTTTAAATTTAAACATGCTTAAAATAAATATAGTTAGAAAAATAGGAACTTCGTTTTGTCTTTTCACTTTTTTGTTAATTTCAAAAAATTATTGTTTTGGTGAAAATAATTATTCAAAAAAACTAATCAACCAAATGGATAATCGATTTAAAAGAATTGATAATCTTATTTGGAATCACATAATATACGAAAACCCTGATTCTGCAATATCATTAGCCAAAGAGCAATTAAATATAGCGAGAAAGACTAGCAAAGGACTTTATTTCGCTAAAACTTATAATACACTAGGCACTTGTTATTATTTAAAAGATGACTTTTATAATGCTAATAAATACTACTCAAAAAGTCTAATCGAATATAAAAAAAATAATGATTTAAATGGTGAAGCAGTTGTATTAAATAATTTAGGAAATATTTCAAAGGAACAAGGGAATTTTGTAAAAGCTATTGATTATTATACTACTAGCTTAAGAATTGATGAAAAACTAAACAACCAATCTGAAATTGCATCTTGCTTAAACAATATTGGAATTTTATATGCGAATGAAAATGAATATAAACTTGCAATAAACTATTACAAGAGAAGTGTAATTATTAGACGTAAGATTAAAGACTTTAAAGGATTGGCCTCTCCTATGAATAATTTAGGAAATATTTATGAATATCAAAAACAGTATTATAAAGCAATCAAATACTATAGAATAAGTTATGAATTAGAGAAGAAGTTTAAAAATAAATTAGGTGAACTTACTTCATTGATAAATATTGCAAGTGTATACAAACAAATTGGTGATATAGATTTAAATAATTCAATAAAGCTTTATCAAAAATCAGAAAACTTAACAAAACACGTTATCAATTCATTAAAACATCTAGGAAACAATAATTTAACCGGATTTTCTTATATTAATTTAGCCTCTATCGATTTGAAACAAAAACAAATTGATAATTCAATAAAAAATGGTGAAATCGCGCTCAAAATAGCAAAACTAACTGGTTCAGTTAAATACATTAAAGAAAGTTCAGAAATTCTATTTATTGCATATAAAGAAAATAAAGAGTTTGAAAAATCACTTTTGATGCATGAGCTTTTCGTTCAAATGAATGATAGTATTTACAGTACAAAAAATCAAGATGAAATCATTCGACAAGAATACAAATATAAATACGACAAACAAGTAGAAGCTGATAGTCTCATAAAATTGAAAGAAAAAGAAATATCAGAAGTACAATTAAAAGAAGAAAAAACAAAAAAAATAGCACTTATAAGTGGTTTAATATTAATGCTCATTTTTTTACTATTAATGTATAATCGATATAAAGTCACATTCAAACAAAAAGAAATAATTAGTAAAAAAGAGCAAGAAACATTTCGTCAAAAAGAGCTATTAGAAACAAAAAATAAAGAAATTACTGATTCGATTAATTACGCTAAACGAATACAAGCAGCTATTCTTCCTGCTCCAAAAATCGTGAAGGAATATTTAAAAGATTCATTTGTTTTATACATTCCTAGGGATATAGTTGCAGGTGATTTTTATTGGATGGAACAAATTAAAAATGGGCTCATCTTTGCAGCTGCAGATTGTACTGGTCACGGAGTTCCTGGAGCAATGGTAAGTGTACTTTGCAATAATGCTTTAAATAGAAGTGTTAGAGAATATAAATTACAAGATCCAGGAGAAATATTAAATAAAACAAGGGAAATTATTATTCATGAATTTGAAAAAAGTGAAGACAATGTAAATGATGGAATGGACGTTTCATTATGTACATTGCTTTTCAATGACACTGATACAGAACGCCTTCATCCCTATCAATTAAAATGGGCTGGCGCAAACAATCCACTTTGGATCATTCGAGACAGTGATCTTATCGAATTCAAACCCGATAAACAACCAATTGGTAAGTATTACGAAAATAAACCTTTTACTTCACATACGATTGACATTCAAAAAGGTGATTGCATTTATACATTTACCGATGGATATAAAGATCAATTTGGAGGTTTAAATAATGGCGATTCGGGTAAAAAACTGAAAGCCAATCGAATGAAAGAATTATTGATCCATCTTTCGAATCTACCAATGGAGCAACAAAAACAAAAATTGGAAGATTTCTTCTACGAATGGAAAGGTGATTTAGAGCAAGTCGATGATGTTTGTATTATTGGCGTTCGAATTGATTAAATTCAAAAGACTTTTGCTTAACTTTACATTATGACAAAAGGACAAGCATGGATGAAAGCGTTACGTATAAGAACGCTTCCCTTATCATTATCAGGAATCATTTTGGGGTCTTTTATCGCCTTAAAAAATGAGCATTGGAATGGAATCATTTTTACGTTAGCTATGCTGACAACCATTCTTTTTCAGATACTATCCAATTTAGCAAACGACCTTGGAGACACATTAAAAGGTGCTGATAATGAGGAACGTATCGGTCCAATGAGAACTGTTCAATCGGGAGTGATTTCTCCTTCTGAAATGAAAAAAGCTGTAATCTTAACTTCATTTTTAAGTCTTTGTACAGCACTTCCTTTGGTTTATTTAGGAACAAAAAATATGTCTTCTGATGTTTTGTGGTTTTATGTCATTCTAACGGGTTTATGTATCATTGCAGCAATCACTTACACAGTTGGAAAAAAAGCATATGGTTACAGTGGTTTCGGAGATATTTTTGTTTTCATTTTCTTTGGTTTGGTGAGTGTATTAGGTGTTTATACCTTGTATGCAAAATCATTTGATTGGCTGAATCTATTACCTGCTACTGCTATTGGACTTTTTAGTACAGCGGTTTTGAATTTGAACAATATGCGTGATCAAATCAATGACCAAAAAGTAGGGAAAAGAACCTTGGTTGTAAAAATCGGTCCCAGAAATGCTAAATTGTACCACTCTTATTTGATTATTGGAGGAATTGTAAGTTTGGCTGCATTTTTCTATTTAACTCAAAATTATTTAGGTTTTATTGGTTTAGTTCCTTCGATTATTTTAATCAAACACCTTCAAAAAGTGATGCTTACAACTAATCCTGCTGAATTTGATCCTGAGTTAAAAAAAGTGGCCCTTTCGACATTTGCAATTGCAGTATTGACGAGTATTTTCATGAACATCTAATGAAAGCTTCTTTCAAAAAACATACTTTTTATTTCAAACGTCCAAGTGGAACTAGTAGAGGTGTTTTAACTGAAAAACATTCTTGGTTCATCGAACTCTTTGAGGAAAATAACCCTTCCATTAAAGGAATCGGTGAATGCAGTATTATACCAGGACTTTCCCCTGATTTTGTTGATTTTGAATCTTATGAAATCAAATTAAACGAAGTATGTCTAAATCTAGAAAAATACACTTCTAATTTTGATTTACTCAATGAATTTCCGTCCATATTATTTGGATTAGAAACAGCTTTATTGGATTTACAAAATGGTGGAAAGCAAATCATTTTTAACAATTCTTTTTCCTCAGGCGATAGACGAATCCCTATCAATGGATTAATTTGGATGGGAGATGCCGATTTTATGCAAGAACAAATCGAACAGAAATTAGAAGAAGGTTTTTCTTGTCTTAAAATGAAAATTGGCGCTATCGACTTTGAATCTGAATTGAAAATATTAGAAAGTATCAGAAATCGCTTTTCTTCAGATAAAATTACATTACGTGTTGATGCGAATGGCGCATTTCCTCCATCCGAAGCTTTATCTAAATTGGAACGACTTTCTGAATTTGACATTCATTCGATTGAACAACCGATTCGACAAGGTCAATGGGCAGAAATGAAACAACTATGTACCGAAACAAAAGTTCCAATCGCCTTAGATGAAGAATTAATTGGTATTACGGCTTTAGGAGATCGAAAGAATTTACTTGATACGATTCAACCTCAATTCATCATATTGAAACCAAGTTTACATGGAGGAATTACAGGTTGTAAAGAATGGATTTCATTAGCAGAAGAACGTTCAATCCCTTGGTGGATTACTTCAGCATTGGAATCGAACATTGGCCTGAATGCTGTCTGTCAGTTTACTGGAGAATACGCTAACAATTTACCACAAGGATTAGGCACAGGTGGACTTTACACAAATAATATTGAAAGTAATTTAACGATTGAAAACGGAGAAATTTATCTAAAAAAGCATGAGTAAAAAAGCAATCGTTGTTGGTGCTGGTATTGCAGGTTTAGCTTCTGCAATTCGATTAGCAAATAAAGGATATGAAGTTGCAGTTTTTGAAGCAAACAATTATCCTGGAGGTAAATTAACGAATGTGCAATTAGGCAATTATCGTTTTGATGCTGGACCTTCTTTGTTTACCATGCCTCATTTTGTTGATGAATTATTTCAACTTTCAAAGAAAAATCCAAGTGATTATTTTACTTATTCTAAATGTGAAATCACTTGCAATTACTTTTATGAAGACGGGACGAATTTATCGTTGTACTCTAACCGAACGAAGCTTTTGAATGAAGTAAAATCGAAATTAAACATCGATACTAAACCCTTAGAAAAGCATTTAAAAAGAAGTCATTTTATCTATAATGCTACACATCAAGCATTTTTAGAACAATCTCTTCATATTCCTAAAAATTATTTTTCCAAAGCAATCGCTAAATGTATTGCAGCTATTCCTTGGTTGCATTTGTTTACTACGATGCACAAAGCAAACGAAAAAGGGTTAAATCATCCGAAATTAGTGCAACTTTTTGATCGTTATGCTACTTATAATGGATCAGATCCCTATCAAGCTCCTGGAATTTTAAATATTATTCCTCATTTAGAATTTGAAATCGGTTCTTTTTTTCCAATGAAAGGAATGCATTCGATTACACTTTCGTTGGTAGAATTAGCAAAAGAATTAGGCGTAACGTTCCATTTGAATCAAAAAGTGGAAGAAATCATCGTTGAAAACAAAGTGGTAAAAGGAATTCGAATCGGTAATGATAATCATTTTGCAGATCTAGTCGTTTGTAATTCTGATATCAAACCGGCATATCAATTTCTTTTGAAAAATGAACCTAAACCTTTAAAAACTCTTCAACAAGAGCCTTCAAGTTCTGCATTGATTTTTTACTGGGGAATTAAACAATCATTTCCTCAATTGGATTTGCATAACATCTTTTTTTCAGAGAATTACAAAGAAGAATTTGATACACTTTTTCAAAAAAAGAATGTTTCAAATGACCCAACTGTTTACATTAATATCACTTCTAAAAAACTATCATCAGATGCACCAGAAAATAGTGAAAATTGGTTTGTGATGATCAATGTACCTAGTAATTCAGGACAAAATTGGGACGATATAAGAACAACAGCTAGACAAAATATTCTCTCAAAATTGAGCCGAATTCTAAAAACAGATATAGAATCTTTAATCGAAGAAGAAGAGTATTTAGATCCAATTCGTATTGAAGCAAAAACATCGAGTCATGCTGGAGCGTTATACGGGGCAAGTTCAAACGATCGAATGGCTGCATTTTTTAGACATCCAAATTTCTCAAAAGTGAAAGGTTTATATTTTGCTGGTGGAAGCGTTCACCCTGGAGGTGGTATTCCTTTGTGTTTGCTTTCTGCTAAGATTGTTGGGGAATTGGTTGAATAGGTTTTTGTTTTTTACCATATAAGGGATTATAAGGTCATATAAGATTTTGTTTTATTGTAACTTAATGATTAAATTAGTATAACTAATCACTAAATTTTTATCATGCAATACAATAAAGCTTTTTATACCGATTTAATTTATAAAGTAAATGGTGCAGCAATTGAAGTACACAAAGAACTTGGACCAGGGCTATTAGAAAGTGTCTATCAAAAATGTCTAAAACACGAATTAGAATTAGAAGGTATTAATTGTCTTACAGAAATGAAAATTCCAATAAATTATAAAGGAATTCAAATTGAAGTTGATTTAAGATGTGATTTATTTATTGAAAATGAACTAATTGTCGAATTGAAAGCAGTCGAAAAAATATTACCTATTCATGAAGCACAATTGATGTCTTACATGAAATTAATAAATGTGCCTATAGGTTTAATGTTAAATTTCAATTGCACAAATATTTACCGAGAAGGTCAGAAAACTTATGTAAATAAATTATACAGAGATTTAATTTAACCATTAAAAATTAACTTATAATTTCTTATAATCCCTTATATGGTTCAATGAAAAAAATCAAACTACCTGCGTGATTTCTTTCGTTGAAGTATAAAATAAATAAGCCTCAACAGACTCATATCCAATCTCTTTCAAAACAGAAGCATATTCTTTTACTTGCTGAACATCTTTCTTTTTAGGTAAACCAGTTTTGTAATCTAAAATAATCGCAGCATCATTTTTCAAAATCAGTTTATCTGGTCGAACAATGGAAAATTCTCCTGCGATAATGTCTTGCTCACTGATAATTTCAATTGCATTTTCAAACAATCGTTGGTATTCTTCATTCTCAAAAATCTCTTCAATTTCCGATTTCATTCGATCGACAAAAGCAATTTCGATAATTCCTGATTTTATTAAATTATCAAAACACGTTGCAATTTCATTTTTGTCGTTAACCGCTGCCAACACAACATGCAATTGATTTCCATATCTTTGCGCATCTGACATGGAATCCATTTCTGCTAAATCTTTTCTGTCTTGTAAAGAAATATCTGGAAACCATAATCGATCTGAAACATTTTCAGGAATAAAAAATGTATCTGCAACAGACTTTCCTTCTTCTTGCTTCCCTACTCTATTTCCAATCGTTATTTTGAGTTGACCATCTTGCTCTGATTTTGAAAAAGTTTCGTCTGGGTAACTTAAATTATCTAACATTGTATTAAAAACATCTCCGAAATCCGACTGAGATTTAAAGGTGTTATAAATATATAAACGTTCAACAGGTCGCGTTAAAGCAACATAACATTTATTGACACTATCAGTTAATATCAAATTACTTTCGATATCTGCAAACGTCTTAATCACATCGATTTCAGAATTTTTAGAAGCACCAGCATATAAAATATAATCATCAGATTCAAACAAGAATTTTGAATGATTTTTTATCCCTGTACTCAAATTCATATTTGGTAAAATTACAACTGGAAACTCCAATCCTTTTGATTTATGAATACTCATAATCTTGATTGCATTTTCACTTTCAGGCAATTGAACTGCAGACTTGTACCCATCTGATTTATAATAATCCAAGAAACTTTTTAAATCAGGACCGTTATTTAAGTCGAATTGATGGGCAATATCTGCTAAATGATGTAAATACGGATTCGTTAACTCATCAAAATTCATCATGCGATAAAACTTCTGAATTAAGTCGTACACATTTTCATATTTCATAAAAAACTCAACATTCGAATTGAAGTGATTTTTTATAAAATCTTCATCGTTAAAGAAAGTGTATTTCTTACCAGTAGACTCCGTTATTTTCTCAACTAAATAAGATTTGTAATCTGTAAAACTATTCTCTGAAGTATATCCAAAATATTTTTCTGCAAATTTACGTTTCTCGTTCTCGCTTAATGGCTGTAATCTTCGTTTTAAGTAACTTATTGTCAGCTGAACTGCAACATCACTATCAACTAACAAAGAATCCGCAGAAACAACGTCGTAGCCTTTTTCAGTTAAAAAGATTGCCCAACTATTACATTCCTTGTTTTTTTCGCCTAATAAACAAATATCGCCTCTCTTAAACCCATCAGCTTCACATTCTTCAATCCATTTTAAAAGTAAATCAAATTCTTTACCTATTGAATCTGAAGCTTCTTTTGATTTTGGTTCTGAAATAATTTCAACATAACCTTTAATTTTGGATTTCGGGTTTTGCTTGATCGAAGCGTAAAACGATTGATTTGTATCTGATAAGGCAGCTTTTAATAATTCGAAAAAGTGATTATTAAATTCTACAATCGTTGCTGATGAACGCCAATTGTCTTCCAAAGGCAACATTTCACCCTGCGATTTAAAATAAGCCGATTTACGAAGAATATCCGCATCATTTTCAGGATTATAAATTTCTGGTAAGGCTATAAATTGTTCTGCCACTCCATTTTTAAAACGATAAATAGATTGCTTTGGATCACCTACAATCAAATTTTGATTCATATTTGAAATGGATTCATGTACCAAAGGCACCATATTTAACCATTGCAAATGTGAAGTATCTTGAAATTCGTCTAATAAAAAGTGTTGAAATCGTGTTCCTAAACGCTCATAAATAAACGGAGCATCTTCATTTTTCACCAATTGAGAAATCAGGGTGTTGAATTCCGAAATCCGAATCAATTGTTCCTCTTTTCGAATTGTCCCCAACTGCTTCGCCATAAATTGCAGCAAAGCCATGTTGTAATAATTTTTGACATACAATTCTAATGCACTAAACTCTCCAATTCCTTTCTCCCAAATTGAATTCAAATCAAGTAATGCTTGCTTCAAAGAAGATGGAAATCTTTTTCCTTTAGGAACTTCGAATTCTTGGCATTTTTTAATAAAGGCTTCTGTAAAAAATGTTTTAGGAAATGTATCTATTGAATTTAAATTAGCAATCGGATTATAGGTTCTTGTACCGTCAGGTAATTCATTTGATTCAATATTCTCATTTTGAAAAATCGAGTAAACTTTCTGACATTCACCTGCAAAATGATCTTTTTTACGAGACAATTCATGCTTTAATTCTTTCAATCTTTCAAACGAAAAATCTTTATCAATCAACGCTTCTACAATTGAATTGTACTTCTCATTTTTAATAATTTCAGAGAATTTAATTAGATTTTTGCGAAAATCCCACTTTTCTCCCTCTTCTACATTACTTTTTGCATATTCAAAAATGATTCTCGTCAAGTGATTGGATTCAGAAATATCTAATTCACTCATCATTTTATCGATGACTTTTTCGATGACTTCTGTTTCATTAAAAATGATTTCAAAGTCGGTAGATAAATTCAAATCACGACTGAATGAACGAATTAATTTCAGGTTGAATTTGTCAATAGTCATCACATGAAAATCTTCATAGCGATGCAAAATATTTTGTAAAACGAGTTTTGCTCTTACATGAATTTCTTCCGGATTTACTCCTAAAGCATTTCCAATTAAGATGGCATAATCGTCGGATTTCTTTCCATATTTATCTGGAAAACTCAACTCATCTAACGCTTGAATAATTCTACTTTTCATTTCAAAAGCAGCCTTATTCGTAAAAGTCATGGCAATTATTTGAGCAAATTTGAAGGTGTTTTTCTGTTCGCCCAATAATAATTGGATATACTCCTTTACCAGATTAAATGTCTTTCCACTACCCGCAGATGCATTTAATACTTTTAAAGGTTTATGTTGAGTTGATTCCATTAATTAGAAAATTAGAAGTTAGATATTTAGAA
>Ga0315907_10001691_pt1 | contig 29408 bp, 22 predicted proteins | sample LakEriMetagenome_3_FD_203525 | JGI IMG/M metagenome (GOLD analysis project Ga0315907, IMG submission 203525) | Freshwater fungal communities from buoy surface, Lake Erie, Ohio, United States - Buoy 12 MA123 | ecosystem: Environmental > Aquatic > Freshwater > Lake > Lake biofilm | place: USA...
AGTGCCACTTGATCTTGTACCGCTTTCACCACTTTTGGATGAGCATGACCTAGAATTAGCGGTCCCCATGAGCAGCAGAAGTCAACGAATTCGTTTCCATCTTCATCCCAAACATGCGCACCAGAGCCTTTCGCGAAGAAAAGCGGTGTGCCTCCCACTGATTTAAACGCTCTTACCGGAGAATTTACTCCTCCAGGGAAAAACGTCTTTGCCTTCTCAAAAAGCGCTTCTGAATTGGTTGTCTTCACTTTGTATAAATTATGACGCAAAGATAATTAGGTATTAACTTCGCTTTCAAATTCCGTATCAATGGGCTTCGAAAACAGTCTTTCTTTTGCTAAATCACTTGACGCTAACGACCGTCTAGCTTCATTTCGCGATCGTTTTTATTTTCCACAACACAATGGAAAAGACATGCTTTATTTCACTGGAAATTCCCTTGGACTGCAGCCTAAAAGTGTGCGCGAATCGATTAATCAAGAATTAGAAGACTGGGCAACTTATGGAGTTGAAGGACATTTCTTAGCAAAACATCCTTGGTTTAGTTATCACGAAATGTTTGCAGAAGGCGCCGCACAAGTGGTTGGTGGTTTGCCATCTGAGGTGGTCATCATGAATCAATTGACCGTGAATTTGCATTTGTTGTTGATTAGCTTTTACAGACCTAGTGGCAAGAGAATCAAAATTCTATTTGAAACAAAACCATTTCCTAGTGATCATTATGCATTTGAATCACAAGCTCGACTTCATGGATTAGATCCAAAGGATGTGCTTGTTGAAATGCAACCTCGAGAAGGTGAAATCACACTTCGAACAGAAGACATCGTTGCTAAAATCAATGAGCTAGGTGATGAATTAGCTGTAGTTTGTTTCGGTGCAGTAAATTACTTCACTGGACAATTTTTTGATATAGTATCAATAACGAACGCGGGACATGCCGTTGGTGCGAACGTGGGCTTCGACCTTGCGCATGCCGCAGGAAACGTTCCGTTGCATTTACACGACCAAAACGTTGACTTCGCATGTTGGTGCTCTTATAAGTACCTCAATAGCGGTCCTGGAGGGGTTAGTGGTGCTTTTGTCCATGAAAAACATCACGCCAATAAAGAATTAATACGATTGGCTGGATGGTGGGGACACAACAAATCGACTCGTTTCGAAATGGAGCCGGGCTTTGATCCTATCGAATCAGCAGAAGCATGGCAGATGAGTAATGCTCCCGTTCTATCAATGGCAGCTCACAAAGCGGCGCTTGATATTTTTGTTGAAGCCGGAATGTCCGCGATGAGAGAAAAATCACTTCTTCTCACTGGTTATCTCGAATTCATTGTTGATCAAGTTAGAAATACAACTGGAGTGCAGTTGCAAATCCTTACACCCGCTAATCCAAATGAAAGAGGGTGTCAGTTGTCTATTGTTGTCCCCGGTGCGAAAAAACAGTTGGTGAAAGATTTAGCTGAACGAGGAATCGTTGTGGACTGGCGCGAACCGAATGTGATTCGAATGGCTCCAGTTCCGCTCTACAACAGCTTTGAAGACATCTTTACTTTTGGAGAAGTGTTTACTGAATTTCTTAAAAAGTAAGATTACCTAAAAGTAGTCGTAGAAAGAACCTTTACACGTATATCACCCAGCGTGACTTCGGCCTCTGATTCGCTCGATACAGGCCACGTTGTGACTGTATCAATAACATCTTGATCTGTGCTTACCATAGATACTTGCGATGCTTTTACTTTTTCAAAGTCCTTGATTTTTCTCATCGCCGCGCAGAAATCCTCTTTATCATAAGTGGCTTTGGAAGTGATATACATTGTTCTTGTAGTGCCCTTCTCTGCTCTAATGGCTAATTCGCCATCAAACAATTCATCACCCAATTCTGTGAGGACATTTATTGGATAAAATTGTGCGTCATAAATCATTTCACTTCCTGGGATGAAAGCGAACGAATACACATCCAAAAGTACGTTTGCACTATTCAGCGCCGTCTGCATGATACTTTCTCGTTGCATTTCAAGCAACATCATGAAAAAAGAAGACAAGCTATCGGCCCGATTACCTTCAATACCCTTGATAGCGCACATTTTAATGAACGCCTTTTCCACTCCTGCCTTCATTGCCAACATCATTTCATCGGGATTTACAACAACCGATGCTAAGCCTGTGGACTTGTCAATTTTCAACTTACAATTTACTTTGCTGAATTCCTGTTCAAGCTCATTGTAGAATTGTTCCTTTAAAGAAGCTGTAGATGTGTCTTTATCCGTTTTGCTCAAAAAAGTACTTGATGCGCCAGGTCGCATAGCGTACTCTATAGTGTAAAATTCGACTGTATCAGCAACTGTCATGCTATAGTAGCTCGTGGAAACTTGCTCATAAGAAAACTTACCTTTCTCATAAACCTTGACAATATTCTCTTCTTTAACAGAGCGTGAATCGCCGAGCTTCCATTTCGGTTTGATGCGCATTTCTTGCTGAGCACAAACAATGCCTGCAAGCATTACAAACCATAACATTAAAAAATTTCTGAATCCAATTTGCATACTCAATTCATTCCTTTTTTAAAATAAACTTTAAAAATTGTAACCACATTTACTTCACTTTCCAATTCGATTCTTCCGCTGTGATCATTTCAAATTTGTTAGTCCTATAATTTCATCTACTCTCGCAGAAAGAGAGTTATTTTCCAATTGCTCTGAAGCTATTCCGAAATCGGTGAAATCTAATTTTTCTTGTTTCAGCCGATCTATAAAGCTCTGCCATGAACACCCCATTTTATTTGCTTCAATTTCCTCACTCACTTTGCCTTCTGGACCGATAAACAAATAAGGTTTCTGAAGTGGTAAGTATTCAAAGTATTTTGTTGTAAAGAAGTTTCGATTGTGCTCGGCAAGGAAAATAATACAAAAATCTGACTTAGCAATTTCAGAGAAAATCTTATCGCCAATGGAATTGGCAGACTTCACAATTGAATGTCTGGCGAAAATCTGAGTAATCTTATGAGGGGAAACGGTAAAAAACGAAAATTCCAACCTTGAATACAACTCGGAATTATTTTGTTTTAAGTCATCCAAATCCGCAGCCATTTTTTCTAAGAAATATTCTCCCTCTTGATAAATTTCTCCTCCATAAACTATTCGAAGTGTATCATCATTTGGTCGCTGTGGAAACGCAGGACAGTCATCCAGATCAAAAAAATGCTTTAATTCATAAAGTTTAGTATTCCATTTTCCATGGTCCAAATCTCTCAACTCATCCAAAAGAACATCACTTGGAGAAGAGACAATATCGGCATTTGAAAGTACTGATTTTGCTTTGTCTATTTCCTGATTGTACCTTTTCTTACTTAAGTTGGGCATGCCGTAATTTTTGGCTTTCAGCCAAGGATCCCTCAAGTCTATCCATAATTTGAAACCACCATTTTCTCTTAAATACTCAGCTGCATAATAGCACAAGTTGAAAGGTGCTCCAGTACAAAACACCCATTCTGCTTGAGTCTCAGAAAGCAATTGCTTAAGCAAACGATTAAATTCAGCCTTCCAGCCTATTGCAAGATCGAATGGGGTTCCTTTTTCTTTCCACTCATTTAATTTGATCGCCAATTTGTATGTGATGCTATCTAAAACAGAATTGCCTACTGAAAATCGAGTTAACTGAGCTTTTCTAGGGATTGAAAATGTTCTTATTGAACTAGATTGAACATCAGCAGTCCAATGAGAAATTTGACCATCTAGTGGCTCGGATTTTATGACATAAACGTTGAATCCTCTTGAAGCAAAATCTTTGGCAATCTTTCCCCATCGCCTTCCTCCGATACCAAAGTTCGGAGGGAAATCGAAATTTATTAGGATAATATTTTTATTCTCCAAACTCATTGACTTTAGAAGCAACGAATTGAATTTGTTCTTCTGTTAGCTCCGCATACATGGGCAAGGATAGTATTCTACTTGATGCATTTGTTGCATTAGGATAATCTGCTTTAGCTTCATCCATATTCTTGCAATAACAAGGCATCAGCGGAAGAGGGGTAGGGTAATGTATAGCAGTCTCAATTCCAAAACTTTTTAGAAAGGAAGCCAACTCATCTCTTCGATTATGTTGAATTACGTAAAGATGATAAACATGCTTTAAACCGCTCTCAACTTGCGGTCTAACAATTCCCGCATTCAAATATTTATTATACAAAGCGGCATTCTTAATTCGACTGTCAGTCCATTCATTTAAATACTTCAACTTCACTCCCAATATTGCAGCTTGAATCCCATCCATTCTAGAATTCCGGCCTTCCATAATGTGATTATGCTTTCCTATTTGACCATGATTTGCAATTGCTCTTGCTGTAACAGCGAGATCATTATTGTTAGTAGCCATTGCCCCTGCATCTCCGTATGCGCCCAAATTCTTTCCTGGATAAAAACTGAAGCTTGAGCAGTCACCGAAAGTTCCTGCCTTTTTCCCGAAAACCTCAGCACCATGCGATTGAGCGCAATCTTCCATAACAAATAAATTGTGCTTCTTGGCGATAGCCATCAACACATCCATTCGCACTGGATAGCCATATAAATGAACCGGAATAATTGCCTTTGTCTTACTTGTTATCTTCGATTCTATTTTATTCAGATCGATAAGATTGTTCTGATCTACATCTACAAAAACAGGCTTGGCTCCAACTGATGTTACTGCCTCAGAAGTACTAATCCAAGAAATAGCAGGAACTATTACTTCGTCTCCTTGGCCTATACCTGCCGATTGAAGTAAAATCTCTAAAGAGTCAGTTCCATTCGCGCAAGCCACAACATGCTCCTGCCCAAGAAAATCTCCAAATTCTTTTTCAAAACGACTTGCAAAATCTCCACCTATAAAGGCAGTCTTTTCTATTACAGATTCAATAGCTCCGTCGATTTCATTTTTTAATGATGCATACTGAGCTTTCAAATCAACAAAAGGTACGTTCATACTAAACAAATTTTAATAGCACATTTTCATTTTGAGCTTCTCGAAATGCATTTATTGAATCTATAATTCGATTCTCTGTTACATATCTACCTTCGATAATCTCTTTAAAATTAATTTCCACTTCATCAATTTCTTCTGAAAGGAAACCACGTCGTTCAGCACCAACCTTATTGAACTTCAATATTTTTCCAGACACTCCGACAATAACGCAGAAGGGTAAAATATTCGTTTTCACTCCCGCTTGAAGCCCTATCATTGCCGACTCCCCAATATTTACCCATTGGTGAATCACGCTACCTAAACCGAGATACGCACTTTCGCTTACCACACATCCACCTCCCATAGTCGCGCCGTTCGCCATTACCACTTTATTATCCAACAAACAATCATGAGGCAAGTAACTCCTTGCCATGATATAATTGCCATCTCCAATTTTACTTTCAAGTCTCCTTACTGGAGAGTTGAAATTAACAAATTCACGAATGGTGTTATTGGAACCAATAATCACTTTACCTCCTTCAACCAATCTATCTCCCTTCGATCCCATTTCGCCTGGAGTACCAAGACTTATTTGATTATAAAACACATTGTCATTTCCAATTTCTATGGCGTTTGAAAGAAATGATCCTCCTTGAAAAGTATTATTATTACCTATCTTAATATCACCCTGAAAAACACAATAAGGGCCGATAACATTGCCTTCTCCTAAGGTAATGTTTCCTTCCAAAACTGCAGTTGGATGAATGGTATTTGATTTACCCAAATTGATCAATTAGCCGCGAATATTACTATAGATTTTTTCAATTGCATGAATGCTTCGGATTCCTTCGGTTCCCTCCACATTGCTCGACTTAATCAAATTAAGTTCATTGATTATACTAGAAATTACTTTGTCGTGATTGCTCGATGTTCCTTGGTATTTACCATACGAATTTGGCTTGTCATTGAAGTCAATTCCTTCAGGTAGCGGAAAACCTTCCACGTCCCAAAACTCAATCTTATTCAAATATTGGCCACCAATTTTAATCGTTCCCTTCTCGCCTATGATGGTAATACTTCCCTCAAAATTTTTATGGTAAACACATGTTGTCCAAACAATAGAACCAACCGTGCCCGAGTCAAACTTTAAAACAGCCATTCCACTGTCTTCTGTTTCAATCTGGTGATTTTGAGTTTCGGCCATTGCCTTAACATCAACTATATCTCCGCACCACCAAATAAGCAAATCGATGAAATGACTAGCTTGTGTGTAAAGCGCTCCTCCCTCTTGTTCTATTTTTCCTCTCCAAGGTGATTCATCATAATAACCTTGATATCTATTCCAAAGAATATCACATTTTACAATGAATATCTTTCCCAATCTGCCTTCATCCATTGCCTGTTTGGCAAGCTTCACAGGAACATTATGGCGATTTTGTTTTACTACCCACAATTTCTTTTTGCAAGCCAAGGCGACATCGTTCATTTGCTGGCAATCGCTCGAACTCAATGCCATAGGTTTTTCAACCAAAACATTAAACCCTTTTTCCAAAGCCTTAATCGCCATCTCTTTGTGCAGAGCATGAGGCGTTACTACGTTCACAATGTCGGCTTTAACTTCAGACAACATTTGATCATAGTCCGTATAAAAAGGTAAACCTCCATACAATTCAGACTGAGCTTTTGAAAGTTCTTGATTGACATCGCAAATTGCCACAATCTCAGCATAAGGATCGGCGTCCAAAACAGCAATGTGTCTTTTACCAATACTGCCGCATCCTACGACAACAAATTTTATCTTTTCCATACTTCCAAAAAGTAGCTGTTATTAAGGCCTAGTATGACAAAAGTAATACAACCTTCACCCCGATAAAAGCATGAAATGCCAAATAAGAAATTTGTGTTTCAATATGCGTCGATCAACGAACTTTTTGACTAACGAGTAAGCTCATTTACAATATCAATAAATACCTGTTCCCCTTCACAATTCCAATGCGTATCATTGGGATGATAAATTATAGTCGATTTACTCTTTTCAAGAAGAGGGGTATAAACATCAATCATCATTGAATCACGATTCGGATGATTAAAAACGCGCTCTATCAAATGATTGTGACCCTTCGCATCATTGATAGCTGCATCCAATACCGTGACTTTATTCGGCACAATAACGAAATAAACCCGATCAAAACCTAAGCTTCTGTAGTAGGTCAACAGCTTATTAATTTGGACCACATATTCATCTACTCTTTGATCGCTAATAGGCGTGAATGAACCCATGGGCCCCGTCATTTCTTCATGATAATAAAGATTATTCTCATCATCACTCAAGTAGACAAACTCATTTATTCTATTAAAAACGTTGTGGTTCAAACCGGCTTTAACCTCTTTGACCTTCAATGAAAGAGGGTCGTTAAACATGGCCTGCTGAAGCACATTTTCAGCCTTGAAAGAAAACCAATCAAGACCACCTGCATTATCTGCATCTTCGTAGATCTTAGGGAATATCTCTGATGAATCAACTATTATACTCGATGTATCATCAAGTCCTAATGCATGTCTTTCTATAATTTCAATAATGAGAATATCTTCAGTCGTGCTATCCATTGGCGGAATGCGCAATTGCTGGGTCCAACGGATATAGAAATAGTGATCAATATTCGTTAGGCGTTGAGAACTATTTGATAATGTTCCCAAGAAACTATCTCCGAGCATAAACATTCTGCGCTTCGCTTTCATCGGCTTGTTCTCAAAACGAGCATCACAAAAGGGTTTTTCTATGCCGAATCCAGGCAATCCACTCATCTTGTATAAGTCACCGTGGCGATTGGCGTAGCGCACTAAATCGTCGATAACGCGATCCATCAGTTGAGGCGAATGAGCCAACACCAGCCATGCGAGCGAAACAGACAACGCGAGATATTTCAGGATTCGTAAAATCAAAATTGAAAATAAATAAACTGTTCTTGATTAAATACTCCTAGCAGGTAGATTATGAATATTACGGCACTTGACATCGCTGCAAAAGACCATGTAGTATTAAACTTCAATCTCAAATCCAATTTCTCTATAACCAATAGCACAAGTATTAACAGAACACTCAGCACAATCTCTGCGTTATTCATGACTTGAGAAGAAATCACGCCAAAATCAGCACCACCGAATAACATTTCAATAATACCGAATGACTGTTCGGTTGTTGGTGTTCGAAAGAATATCCATGCAATTGAGACCACAAAAAAAGTAAGGATCATTTTCAAAAAATCAGGAATCATAGCCTTGCCAAATCGGCTTCTGTAAACTAATTCTATGACAACGAAAGCAGCGTGCAGAGCGCCCCATAGCACAAAATTCCATCCCGCTCCATGCCATATTCCGCTAACTAAAAATATGATTGTTAGATTTATATATCGTCGTAAAACGCCATGTCTGTTTCCACCTAATGGAATGTACAGATAATCTCTAAACCAGGTTGATAAAGAGATATGCCATCGCTTCCAAAATTCTTCTACTGATTTCGCGAAATAAGGCTTATTGAAATTCGTCATTAAATCAAATCCCATAATGCGCGCGCTTCCTATAGCAATATCTGAGTATCCTGAAAAATCGCAATAAATCTGAAATGAAAAGAAAACAACTGCGATCCACAAATTTGCACCGCTCATGTGCGTCCAGTCTCCATATACTTCATTCACAAAAATGGAAAGACGGTCGGCTATAACCACCTTCTTAAAAAAACCCCAAAGCATTTGACTAAACCCTTTCCGAAATCGCTCTAAATCCCATGAATGCTCTTCCCTGAATTGATGAAGCAAATTCTGAGGCCGCTCTATGGGACCCGCCACTAGCTGAGGATAAAACATCACGTATAACGAATAGATGCCAAAATGCCTTTCCGCCTTCTGATGACCTCGATACACTTCAATGGTATAACTCATTGCCTGGAAAGTGTGAAACGAAAGCCCTACCGGCAAAAGAATATCCAAAAAGGGTAATGGATTTTCAGCACCACTCAATCCAAGGAGATCAGTTATATTTTGATTTATGAAATTCCAATATTTGAAAGTGCCTAACACACCAATATTGGCTATTAATGAAGCAATTAAAAAAACTTTCTTTCTGTTGCCTTTCGACTGTTCAATGAGGATTCCCGCAAAGTAATCGACTACAATTGTAAAGCCCAAAATCGCTATGTACACAGGCTTGAATGCCATGTAAAAATAACAACTGGCAATAAGCAGCAGCAACCATCTGAACCTATGAGGTAGGTCAAAATAAAGTATCGTTACAACAACGAAAAAAAGAATAAACTGTATGGAATTGAAGAGCATCTAAGGTATTCCTGGTGCCCAAAAGTACATCATCGCACGAGGGTTACCTGCCCATTGATCTCTTTTTCTTCAGAGATTTTTCCTCCACCCTCATCTATAGTGAAGAGAATTCTATAGTGATAGACACCAGCCTCTACATATTCATCGCCATCACGACGTTGACCAAGCCATGGACGATCAAGAGAATGCGTTTCAAACATCTGTTCCCCCCATCTATTCCACATCACTAAATAATAGCTAGCAACATTCACTCCTTCCACGAGCCACACATCATTTATGCCGTCGCCATCAGGAGTAAATGCGTTGGGTGCCCAAATAGCACCTGGACATTCTTCAAAAATGAACATCTGGTAACGAGCTTCGCAACCCAAATCCGTGCTGATTTTTACATAATAAATTCCAGGAGCTGTAGCGTTGTATACTTGTCCTGTCGTGCCATCATCCCACTCATAGGTGCACCCTTCATTCTTAGCATCTAGCTTAGCAACATATGGAGGCAACGTAAAGCAAAAGTCCATTTCCCCTGGTGTAAAAGGATTTTCAGGCAAAGGATTAAACAACACATAAACCATGTCAGTGCTCTCACAAAATCCATTATCCACAGAAACAGAATAATCTCCTGTTTGATTGATATTGATGTTGGTAGCTTGTGACCCCGTGCTCCATTCGTAATTCAGACCTAACTCGCCCGCAATCAGATTCACAATTTCTCCTTCACAAGCCACCTGATCTGGGCCAAGATCTACGATGGGATATGAATTTACCGTAACTACTATTTCATCCTCAGAAACACAGCCGGCTGGGCTTGTTACAACAACATGATATGTTCCTGCTTCAGAAACAACAACAGAATTTGTCGTTGGGCCGTGATCCCATGCGAATAAATGGTCATTTGCCCATCCTGTAGCAACCTCAATATCATCTCCCTCGCACAAATTGATATCAGGTCCAAGGTCTGTTTCCTCAGTTTGCATATCAATCGTGATAGTTGCTGAGCCCGCACAACCCGCCGCATTCTCTGCACTAATTGTGATCGTTCCACTTTGATCCAAAATCAAGGATGTCATTGGAGACGAAGGATCAGCCACCATGTTTGCAGGCAACCAAGACCATGACAATGCACCAACAAAATCAGTACTAGCCTCAACAGCCTCTCCGACTACAGAGCAACCGCTAATTTCATCTTCAGTGACTGTTACCACAGGAGTTGGAAGTACTATAATATCAAAAGAATCAGAGTAAACGCATCCACTTGCTGTGTGCTCCATATTTAGCGTAACAGCAGTGCTGCTTTCTGGAGTAATATTCACGGAAACTCCATTGCCAATTGGAGCTACAGGCTCGGTGCAAATCCAGTCAAAACCAAATCCGGCTCCTGTTCCCATTCCCGCCGCTGTTGCATTTACGACATCTCCTGCACAAACAGGCACATCATTAAATGTAATAGACATTGCAGTAATAGGAGATTTGTCAATTTGGATTTCAGCCGTTTCAATACAGCCCTCTTCAGATGTAACAGTTACCGTATAAAGGGTATTTACATCAGGATTTGCAGATGGTTCAGGGAAATACAATCCTGATAGACTACCGTCATTCGGTCCCCATTCGTAAGTATAATTTCCCGGAACATCAGGAGTGGCATGAAGAACCAGCGGATCACCATCGCATATTGCAGCATCAGGAGAAACATCTAAATTGAAAAGTAAACCAACATTTACCAAAACCGAGTCCGTGTAAATACACCCACTCCAAATATCCGTGATATTGAGAACGTAATTCGTTGTTACATCGGGTGAGCCCACAGGATGAAGCACATCAGTTAGATCAAGTGTAGAAGAAGGGGACCAATCATAAGTGAAATTTCCTTGAGAGTTGGTTGCAATATAAACTTCATCAATACACCAATTATCTTGATTGCCCGCCCACGCTCCAACTTGGATCCATCTAAATTTAGTAGAATTAGTTAGAGCTCCTGCAGGTATTTCTATAGCAAGATCTGTAAAGTCAGGATAGGCAGATTCATTAAAAACCATAATGGTATTTCCCGCAGGAAAAGTCACCCCATCAGTAGAGTATCGCAATTCAACATTATCACCAGGCTCAGCATTATCGCATGGCGCAATACCATTCGCAATTTTTATGGAAAAGAAAATAGTTCCTCCCATAGAGACATCAATCGCATTTGTAGTCGCGCTTCTCTCGCCGGTGCCTGTAAAATATAATGCACTTCCTGAAACTGAACCGCACGTGGCACTTGAAGCTCCATTATTAATATCATCCCAATCTCCCAGAGAAATATTCGGGTCAAAATTATCCGACCAAACAACAGTTTCTGTCGTTGCATCAATCTGCACACTTTCGCCTTCACAGATAAAGGTTTCATCAACGACTAAATCAAATGAAGTAATATTTCCAGGACTTACATTAATAGTCACATTTTGAGATGAACTCGCACATCCTGTTGGCGTAGATACCGTCACAGTATAGGTAGTGCTCACCATTGGACTTGCAATAGGGTTTGCTATTGTAGCGTCATTCAAAGTACTAGATGGGCTCCAAACGTAGTTGTAAGTAGCTGCGGTAGTTTGCGGAGAAACTTGCAGTTGTACACTTTCATGCTGGCAAATGCTTTCGAAAGGAGGATCAACGGTAAAAACGGGAGGATTAACATCTTCGATGCTGTAAAAAAACTCTTGCTCACACCCACTGATGTTTTCATTCGCCACCGCAACATAAATGGCGCTCGAAACAGGAGCCGCTAGTTGATAATCATACCCTGTATAAATCGGGGTTTCCATATCTTGGTAGTTGTACCAAACAGGATTAAAATAAGATGGTTCGACAGAAATGGTAAGAGATCCATTGGCACATTCTGCTTGATCAAACTCGATTGGCGGCGTTGGTTTAAATGAACCTACAGAATAAGCGTAAGATTCTGATTCTCCATTTCCGTACACATAGCCAGTTACCCCATCTGGCGCTGCAAGTGAATGTGTACCTTCAGAAATTGAAAATGCCGCATACATATGCGACGAGCAATTTGGAAAGTTTTGAAATAAATTGGATGCAATGGGCGCTCCATCAAAATAAACATCCGAAATGTTATCAGTTTCAACTATCACATTCAAATAATGTGACGTGATTATTGATGAATTAACTGTACTAAAAGTAATGTCATTTATTTTCTTTGAAGCATCATCCAAAATCGACATAGAAGGGTCACCGTTACCGCCACAACTAACGCCTTCCATATACTGAATAACTGTAATTGGGGCATTGGCATTCACACAATGTGCTCCTGTTTGATACTGAAATTCTTGAAATTCACCTGCGTCCAAAATAATTGACGCGCCACCATCAATGATTACAGCGGTATTGTTTTCTTTAGCCATTACACGATAGGTGTAATTTGCTGTAGGAATTCCCCAATCCGGATTTACTTGATAAATGTAGGGTGTAACATAGTATTCAGTCCCCCACGATTCAACAGGGAGATTCTGTTCAAATAGATGATCACAAGTCGAGCAATTTGTTGGCACATTAGCACAACTCGCCCCTGAAAAAACTGCAAATGGTCTGCAACTTCCACTAACTGTTGTAGCCCTCACAATAGTTCCCGTTAAATCTAAACCAGCTCCCGCAGTCAATTGATAACACTGACCGGCATCAAGAGATACAATTATTGGAACTCCGGCAGAACTGCCATTTACAGTATTCACAGAAGGAATAATCTCCACTTCCGTGTCATCTTCTGTAGCAACAATAAGCAATTCTGAATCCCAAGGTGTGAAGCCTGCATAAGCAGCCACAATATACTCAGTGCCTAATGTTGGTGTAGGTAAAACCTTGGTGGCGTCTGAACTATAAGGATTGAAATTAATCGCAAAAACAGCCACTGTATCCTGTGTCTCGATATGGATTCCCTTTGCCTCGATTCCTTGAGCAGCATTGACCTCTCCATTGACGTTTGGAACAGTCACGGTGGTCATTCCATTGGCAGTGACATTAAAACTCGTTGACCATGATTGTCCCGGAATCGTGACGGTGCCGCTTGTATTTTGATCTGAAACAATAAATAAATCGAGGGATTCACCCGCCATGACTTCGTGATTTCTCATAAAGCCAAGCCAGAAGTCCTTACCCTTAGTGGGCGAAGAACTCTGCGCCATGACGCTGCCAGTTAGCAGGATCATGAGAGACCAGATGACGATTTTCACAGTTTTCATATAGGGCGGTGGTGTCCCAAATCTACAAATATATCAATATAGACTCGGTTTCAGGCCTTTAAGTTGCGTAAAAACAAAAGGCCTGACTTTCTACGAGAGAAGTCAGGCCTAGGTTTCAATGCTTTGTGATGGAGCTTATTCTGCTAAAATGATGATCTTATTATTGAACACCTCAACAGTTCCGCCTTTCACATCAAACTTATGTTCTTTTCCCGCGGTATCTTTTACTTTCACTGAGCCTTTTTTCAAAGATGAAATAAGTGGCGCGTGATTGTTCAAGACACCCAAGCTTCCGTCGCTTCCTGGAAGGAATACGTAAGTAGCTTCACCCGTGTAGAGTGTTGATTCAGGAGTAATGATTTCTACGTTCATTGTGTAACGAGATTATTTGCGACTTGCTGCTTCAGCAAGCATTTTCTTACCAGTCTCAATCGCTTCTTCGATTGTACCTTTCAAGTTGAATGCAGCTTCTGGGTACTCATCACAATGACCATCAAGAATCATATTGAAACCTTTGATAGTGTCTTCGATTGATACAAGTACACCAGGGATACCAGTGAACTGCTCAGCCACGTGGAATGGTTGAGACAAGAAACGTTGCACTTTACGAGCACGGAATACAGAAAGCTTATCATCTTCTGAAAGCTCGTCCATACCAAGGATCGCGATGATATCTTGAAGTTCCTTATAGCGTTGAAGAATACCTTTTACACGCTGAGTACAACGGTAGTGCTCTTCACCAACAATTTGTGGAGTCAAGATACGAGATGTAGAATCGAGTGGATCAACCGCAGGGTAGATACCAAGCTCAGCAATCTTACGGCTCAATACCGTTGTAGCATCCAAATGGGCGAATGTAGTAGCTGGAGCTGGGTCAGTCAAGTCATCCGCAGGCACGTAAACCGCTTGTACAGATGTGATAGAACCACGCTTTGTTGAAGTAATACGCTCTTGCATCACACCCATCTCTGTTGCCAAAGTTGGTTGGTAACCCACCGCTGATGGCATACGTCCAAGAAGTGCTGATACCTCAGAACCTGCTTGTGTAAAGCGGAAGATATTATCGATGAAGAAAAGGATATCACGACCACCAGACTTCTCATCCCCGTCGCGGAAATATTCAGCTACAGTAAGACCTGAAAGCGCCACACGAGCACGTGCTCCTGGAGGCTCATTCATTTGTCCGAATACGAATGTAGCTTGTGATTTTTCTAATTCTTTAGGATCAACTTTAGAAACGTCCCAGTCACCTTGGTGCATTCCTTTGTTGAATTCTTCACCATATTTAATGATACCAGCTTCGATCATCTCACGAAGAAGGTCATTTCCCTCACGAGTACGCTCACCAACACCAGCAAATACTGAAAGACCTTCGTAGGCTTTCGCGATGTTGTTGATCAACTCTTGAATCAATACGGTTTTACCTACACCGGCACCACCAAACAATCCGATTTTACCACCCTTTGCATAAGGCTCGATAAGATCGATTACTTTGATACCTGTGAAAAGAACTTCTGTTGAAGTTGAAAGATCCTCGTAACGAGGAGGCTGACGGTGAATAGGATTTCCACCAGTATTATCTACTTCGGGCATACCATCGATAGCAGCTCCGACAACGTTGAATAGACGTCCTTTGATTTTGTCACCAACAGGCATAGTAATACCACGACCAGTTGATTCAACTTCCGCACCGCGGCGGAGACCTTCAGTGGCATCCATTGCGATGGCACGAACAGTGTCCTCTCCAATGTGTTGTTGACACTCAAGAATTAATTTATGACCATCAGGCTTAGTAGCTACCAATGCGTCTAGGATGTTAGGCAACTTAGCTCCTGCTGGGAATGAAATATCCACAACTGGGCCAATGATTTGCACTACTTTACCAATATTTTGCGACATGCGTACCGGTTTAAATTTTCGGGCGCAAAAGTAGTGAACAGTGAGGGAGAAACAAAAAAAGATTTCATCTTTCCAACGTTAACTTAAGTAATCACCTAAATAACCCATCAAACCTCGCCCTCACGACCTCCCAACCCCACGACCTTTCTTCATAACTTCGCCACGTCGTCAAAATCCATTATGAGGAAAACTTTCGTCAGCAATCTTATTCTTATCATTGGCTTGAATCTGCTAATCAAACCCTTCTATATATTGGGGATTGAAGTAGAAATTCAAAACCGTGTTGGCGCAGAAAAATTCGGTAGTTATTTCGCCCTTATTGCGTTTTCATTTCTCATCAATATGATTCCCGATATGGGAATGACAAACTGGAATGCGCGACAAGTAGCTAAAACAGGACAACTCTCTTCCTCTTCTTTTTCTGCACTTATTCAGCTTAGAATTGCACTCTCATTTGTATACTTTTTGATTTGTTTGATACTTGGAGTCACTATTGGATATTCAGAACAAGAGCTTATTATCCTCGCAATTCTAGCTTTCAATCAAATATTATCTCTTTTTGTACTCTTCTTCAGATCGTGTCTTGCAGGCCTACATTTATTTCGTAAAGATTCTATCTTGAGCATTCTAGATCGAGCAATAATCGTGCTTTTGCTCGGCTTCCTCCTTTGGGGGAAATCAGACACCCATTTCGAAGTAGAATGGCTTGTATATGCCCAAACTGCTGCATACGGTATCACCTTCCTCTTGGCTCTTTTCTGGGTGGTATCTAACCTGAAAAAAGAAGAAATTAAAAATCAAATCATTCCTTCAGCAAGAGTATTTCAGTTTACAGCCTTAAAAGAGAGCCTACCCTTCGCCCTAATGACTATTTTTGGAATGATGCTCTATCGCACCGATAGCATTTTATTAGAAAGAATAAATGGCGCAGAAGAGGCCGGACACTACGCCATGGGCTTCCGCATTTTTGAAGCCTACAATATGCTCTCCTTTCTATTTGCAGGATTACTCCTACCTATTTTTTCAAAAATGATTGCTGAGAAAAAAGAAATTGGTGAATTACTTTCATTATCGTCGCGCCAATTACTCTCAGCTACATGGCTCGTCTCCCTGTTTTGCTTTTTTCAACCTGACCGCGTCATGCACCTTTTCTATGATAGCCCCACAAGCGATACTATAGAGAGTTTCAAATGGCTCATGATCGGCTGCCTCATGTTTTCAATGCAATACATATACGGCACTCTGCTCACCGCGGCTGGTCATATGAGAGTGCTCATTTGGATTGTGGCCATTGGTTGGGCAATCAGCCTTATACTGAACGTTATTCTTATACCCAAAATGGGAGTTGTCGGTGTTTCCAAGATTAATGCACTTTCACACGGATTAATCTTGCTAGCAGAAATTCTTGCCACTCGCCATTTCTTCAAGATTAGATTATTCTCACATTTCAAAACAAGTCTCTTATTCATAGCGCTTAGCGTCGGCTTTTCCATTTGGTTCTTTAATGAAAATCTCCACCCCACAATAAAAAGCTTATCATTTACGTATACCCTCGCGATTTTTAGCGCCGTTGGTCTTGCATTGGCATTCATTACTCGAATTTTGAATATAAAAAAGTTTGTTGCTGTAATGAAATCGCGCGATTGAGTTCAACGGTGTACCTTTGCACCAAAACCTATACGCCTCTATGTCTGCCGAACACGTAGAAAATTCGTCTTCGAATCAGTTGGAATCAACCAACTTACTCATCATGCTTTTCAAATGGCGCAAACCGATTATTATCGTTTGTGCAGCAGCAGCAGTGCTTTCAGCAGCTGTGTCTTTGATGATCAAACCAAAATACAAAAGTACCGTTACACTTTTTGCAACCCAACAGCACTCCTTCGGTGAGCAGTTGCTTGAGGATATTAAAAAAGAAGACGTACTTGCCTATGGCGAAGAAGAAGATGCTGAGCGTCTGCTTCAATTGATCAATTCTGACCAAATCAGAAATCGAATCATTTCGAAATATGATCTTTGGACAGTCTACAACATTAAGCGCGAAGACCTAGGTGCAAATACTCTGATAGCACTCGAATACAACGATAATATCACGGCGCGACTCACTAAGTTCGGTTCTATCGAAGTGGCCGTGTTAGACCAAGAAGCAAAACGCGCGAAAGAAATTGCCAATGACATCGCTGCTTTGGCCGATACCGTTAGTAATGTTATGCGCCAAGAACGCGCTCAACAAGCATTCTTGTTTGCTCAATCTTCACTAGTAAATCTTGAAGAAGAATTGCGTGTTATGGAAGATTCGATGAAATCACTTCAAGGGATGGGAGTGTATAGCTACCTCGATCAAATCGCAGCCCTCACCGAACAATACGGAGTGTCGCTCGCAGAAGGTCATCCAGACCGTGCCCAAAAGATTAAAGATCAAATGGATTTCCTATCCAAATACGGAACGCTCTACAACAATCTTGATCAACGCATCGAAAACGCCTACGAAAAACTAGCCGTTTTGAAAAAGCGTTATGACCTAATGCAAATCGACGTTACCACGGCCTTGCCATCCAAATTCGTTGTAGATGCTGCCGCTGAAGCGGATAAAAAAGCATATCCTATTAGATGGCTAATCGTTGCAATGAGCATAGCATCCGCATTTGTATTCGTGGTCATTTTCCTTTTGATTTTTGATACTTTCAAACGTCTCCGCGCTGAAGGTCGCATTTAATTCGTGAACAACGCACTTACACAGAAATGGCTATATATCGCGTCAGGTCTATTCCTGGCGCTTATGTGTGTGTGCATCTATTTAGAATTCTATTATATAGCTCTTCTTCCGCCTGCTATGGTGGTGTTATGGTTAGCATTTTATAAGCTTGACTATATCTTTTTTACCATTGTCTTTTTCACACCTTTTTCTATCAATCTCGAGGAACTGAAACTCGGTGGAATAGGAATGTATCTGCCTACAGAACCGTTACTATTCGGGGTTTTAATTTTATTTCTATTCAAATTAATTTCGGGGAAAAGCATAGATCCCCGCATCTTCCGACACCCTATTAGCTATGTCATTTACGCCTATTTCGGATGGATGCTTCTTACTACAATTACCAGCGAAATGCCTTTGGTATCGATCAAATTCGTGATTGCACGAATGTGGTTTGTAGCAACATTTTACTTTATCGCTGCTCATCTTTTCAATGATTTAAAAAACATCAAACGCTATTTTCTACTGTATCTACTGCCACTCTTTGCAGTTATTATTTACACCGTAATTCGCCACTCCTACTATGGCTTTGATAAAACATCGGCACACTGGGTGATGGAACCATTGTTTAAAGATCACACAAGTTATGGCGCTGTATTAGCAATGTATTTTCCAATTATTGTTGGTCTTCTTGTAATAAGAAAACACTCATTAGGCTTGAAAGTATTTCTTGGCGTAGGCTTCGTTATCCTATCACTAGGATTAATATTATCATATACACGCGCAGCTTGGATATCAGTGATTGGCGCTGCGGCTATACTTGTGATAATGATGCTCCGTATCAAATTCAGAACACTTCTTGCCGGACTGCTCGTTGTTGCAGGATTTCTGTTTCTTAGTTGGGAAGACATTCAAGTAAGCCTCGAAGGAAACAAACAAGAGAGCTCAGATAAACTCGAGGAACACGTGGGGTCCATTTCTAATGTATCTTCAGATGCATCAAATTTGGAGCGTTTAAATCGATGGCATTGTGCACTAGAACTTTTTAAGGAAAGACCAATCGTAGGTTGGGGACCAGGAACGTATCAATTTGTTTATGCGCCATTCCAACGTGCAGAAGATCGCACTATTATTAGCACCAATCAAGGCGATGGTGGTAATGCACACTCAGAATATTTAGGGCCATTAGCAGAGCAAGGCGTGATCGGCTCTTTACTCGTTTTCATATTGCTATTTTATATATGCCACTACGGCTTCGTGCTGTTTAGAACTTTGCAAGATCCACTTGTGAAATCTTATGTAGCAATGGTATACCTAGGACTTATTACGTACTTCATACACGGTGTACTAAATAATTATTTAGACACGGATAAAGCAAGTATTCCATTTTGGGGATTCATTGCCACGATTGTAGCAATAGACATTTATCACAATCCATCAAAAAAAGCGACAGCTCAAAATAGCTAAATCGTCTATAAACGGCATATCACCTCGGTATTCATTCACATCAGCCACAATATTTCTGTTCAAGGTTGAAATATTCTCTCCGAAATTTTCAAGGATAACCTTCTCCAAACGATCCATTCCGAACTCATCTTCCAGATTATTTTCTGTCTCGATTAATCCATCGGTGTAGCAGACAACCAAAGAATTTTTTGGGAGTATAACCTCACCCATAGCCACTTTTGGGAGTTCTTCAAACATCCCCAAACCTATAGAGCCTAGTTTTAATAATTGAGTGTAGCCGTTTTCATCAGCAATGATCGGAGGATTATGGCCACAGTTTATATAGCGCAATACACGCGTTTTCTTATGGTACGTTGCAAGGAATAAAGTAATGTACTTTTCTCCCATGGCACTGTGCATCACGCGATCATTCAACTCTACTACGATGTCTTTTAAATCTCCATTTCTGTATGCAAAAATGGAACGCAAATAAGCTTGGAAATTAGCCATCAAGAATGCAGCACTAACGCCTTTTCCAGATACATCGGCCATACAAAACATGACTTCATCTTGATTCAATTCTAAAAAGTCATAGTAATCTCCACCTACCTGTTGATGGGCTTTATAGACCGCGCTTACTTCGTATTCATTTGTCTTTGGAAGAGATTGAGGCAAAAGAATTGCCTGCATTTCTGCCGCAAGTTCAAGTTCCTTTTTTACTCTCTCTTGGCGCAATCTCTCTTGCGTCATTTTTCTGTTTTCAATCGCCACCACAAGCACATTAGTAAGCGTCTCAATAAAGCGCATATGCTTAATTACAGGGCTTATTTTCAATTCCTGCTCTGTAGCGTCACCAACGAGCAGATAGGCAATCGGTTGATCGTTCTGTCGAATTGGAATGATAAGATCAAATGATTCTGATCGGCGGCCTTCGGAAAATGAGATCTCTTTTGTTTGAAAGAAAGACTCATCAGCTATTGTTTTCGTTAGACCGTCTTCAACTCCGTATTCTAATAGACATGCCCATTTTTGATCAGCCTTTGTATAAAGTATAAGCTTTTCAATAGACAACTCGGAACGTAGCACTCGCTCATATTCAGACAATAAGCCATCAATGGGTAGATTAGCATTGATTGCCTTGGTTATTTCAAGCAAAGCATTCAATTTAAAATCCCTTTGTCGGAGCTTTTGTTCTAAACGATGGAGATGCGGCATATTTAATTAAGAATCATAATGCGAGATTAGTTTACTTTTTCAATTGTTCGACAATTTCAGGTAATTTTCTTATCAAAGCGAGTTCTTTGTATTTCACACGAACGTCTTCGGCTGGGGTGCCAAAATAAGTAATACCAGCATCCAAATCCTTAGTAACACCGCATTGACCTAGCACAATTGCGCCACTGCCAATAAGCACATCTGAAGCCACTCCTACTTGTCCCCAAAGGATCGCATTATCCTCAATTCTAACGCATCCAGCAATTCCCACTTGAGCCGCCAACAAGCAATTTTTTCCAATCACTGTATCGTGTCCAATGTGCACATGATTGTCGATCTTGGTGCCAGAACCAATTCTCGTATCAGCGGTCAATCCCTTATCTATTGTGCATCCTGAACCAATCTCAACGTCATTTCCTATTTCTACCCATCCACAGGTAAACATCTTCTCTCTGCCACTAGGCCTTGTTTTGAAATAGAAAGCATCGCTTCCAACAACAGTATTGGCGTGTATGATACAGTCATTTCCAATATGAACATTATCATACAACACGACACCCGGATGAATAATACAACGGTCGCCAATCACAACTCCTTTGCCTACAATTACACTCGGATGAATGTGAGTTTCAAATCCAATCACAAGGTCATCCGATTGGCCTTTTTTAGTCATTTCCCACGGGAAGAAATGACGGTTTAGTATGTTAAAATCTCTACAAGGATCTTCTGAATAAATCAATGCCTTGCCCTCTGGGCAATTCACTTTTTGATTTATCAATACAACAGTGGCCGCGCTCTTTAATGCTTTTTCATAATATTTAGGGTGATCTACAAAGACCAAATCACCCCCACTCACTTTATGAATTTCATTAATTCCCAAAACAGGAAAATCGGCAGGACCGATAAACTCGCCTTTGATGATTTGGGCAATGGATTCTATCGTTTGAACCGTGGTGAATTTCATATTAGAATTTTTAAAAATCTAAAAAAAAGCCCGCCTCGTTGAAAACAAGACGGGCCACTATTTCAAAAAGGAACTTAGTTACTAAAACTTATTTTTTAATACGTTCGTGGTATGCACCAGAAGTAGTATCAACTTTCACTCTATCGCCTTCGTTGATGAAAAGTGGAACACGAATTTCAACACCGCAATCCAATTTTGCCGGTTTCATTGCATTCGTAGCTGTATCACCTTTCAAACCTGGCTCAGTGTATACAATATCACACTCGATGAATTGCGGCAAATCACAAGACATTGGAGTTTCATCTTCAGTATTGAAAAGAACGATACACTTCATTCCCTCTTTCAAGAATTCCGGAGCGCTAATCATTGGCTTTGGAATAGAGATTTGTTCGAAATCTTCGAGGTTCATGAAGTTGTAACCTGCTTCGTCATTGTAAAGAAATTGGTAATCTCTTGTTTCGATACGCACAACGTCGATTTTCACACCTGAGTTGAATGTATTATCAATGATTTTTCCGTTGTTCAAGTTCTTAAGCTTGGTACGCACGAAAGCTGGGCCCTTTCCTGGTTTAACGTGAAGGAATTCGATAACCTTATAAATGTGGCTATCCATTCTAAAACAAAGGCCATTTGAGATGTCGGCTGTTGTAGTTGCCATGATCAGATAAAATTTTGGACAGCGAAGATACTAAAAACATTGCAAAAAAAAGCCCCCTCATCTTCGATGAGGGGGCTTCCTTAAGACCGAAGTCTAATATTTCTTAGCGAACAACAATTTGTCCAGTGTATGAGCTAGTGCCAGCCATTACAGTAACACTGTAAACACCTGCATTAAGATCATTCACGTTCAAAGTGATTTTGTTTTGTCCTTGTACAAGGTTGCCATAGAATTCTGAGCTAACCATACGGCCAGTAATGTCGCGAACTACTACAGTCACGTCATTGTTGTTAAGCAAATCGAAAGCGATTGTTGCATTAACGTCAGCTGGGTTTGGATAGATAGAAGCAGTAGTGATTTCGCCTGCTGCAGTAATTTCATTGATACCTACTAGGTTTTCAATTGATGCGTCCATGTTAAGACGAACTGATGGAGTGAAGTTCCAACCGTTGAACCAGTTAGAAGCGCCACCTGTTCCGAAAGGACCATAACAAACTACACCGAAGTCGTCGTCAAGTTGGTTTGCAGTTACATAAAGACGATCAGCACTCTCGTACTTACGAATCTCAGCAACGTAAGTTGAACCAGCTGTAACGTCAACAGCACCTGATTGGTTGAAACCAAGCACAGCGTAGTTACCACCAGCGCAATAGTCGATAAGAGCTTGAGTTACGAAGAACTCTTCAGAGCTAGCAACTTCAGTTAATTCTTGAATGTTAGCACCAACTTCATAAAGGAACAATTGGCAAAGGATGTTTGGATCAGTGTTTGCACCAATCATTACCTCGATACCACCTGCTTGACCATCATTTTTGATGCTATATAGGTTACCAAAAGCAACTTCTTGATCACTGTTCAACGTGCGTTGGAACATGTCGAAATCTGAGTTCTGACCATAAACTGCGTCAGTAATTTCAAGGAAATTAGTTCCTAGGTTACCTTCAATTTGATCATCATCTGGAAGAGTAACGGCGATATCATAAGCACCTGGAGTAGTTGGGAGGTTGAAATCCGCAGTCCATAGTGTATCGATAACACCAGCTAGGATATCTCCACTTGCAGTGTATGATGCACCGTCGATAAGGAAAGTAGCAGTTGCACCAACAGCGTCAGTGTAACCATAGTTAGCTACAACAGCACCAAACTTAGTAGTAGTTGCTTGTGTAGTTGGGATTGCATGATATTCGAAATCTCCGATGATATCACCGCACCAGTTGTTAAGGATTGTAAGGTCGTTAGCTGGAGTTTCGTAAACTTCGATATCGTCTACCATCCAAGAATAACCCCAATATCCTCTCCAACGGAAACGAATCCAAATTTGGTCAGCTGCACCAGCAACTTCAGAGATATTGAAAACTTTGATTGTTGGGTTAACAACTGGATCTTGAGTTCCCATAGTTGGCCACAATTCGAAACGTGTTCCAGGATCTGCGTCTGCTACTTCATAAGTAGTAACGTCTGGCCAAGTCACACCGTCAGTAGAAATTTCTACTAGGCAATATTCATTACCATCGCTGCTTCCGTTATCCCACATACGATATTGTGTGTAGAAACGAAGGCTGATATTGTCATAAGCACTAACGTCAATTGAGTTAGCAGTTTGGAACCAGCAGTTCTCGTCCCAAGCGTTAGCTGGAGTCTCACCACCGAAAAGGTCAGAGTCAACCATCATGAAGCCATTGTCAGCTGATGGAGAAGCGATTGGATCAATTGGAGCAAAACCAGTTGGACCAGTTGTACCACACTGCCAGTCAAGACCGTCAATGTATTGAGTCAAACCTTCAGAGAAAGCATCACCAGTTACAAAGTCAGCACAGTTAGAAACGTCGTTTGCCCAAATGGTCACACGATCAGCAGCTGGATCAACTGGAGTTGCTGTTGGCAATCCGCGATAAGCCTGCTTTTCTGCAACAGGCGCAGACTGCTTCAACTGCGCATTACCAGCAATAGCGGCACATACAGCAAAAGAAAGCAAGTAGATTTTCTTCATCTTATTAGAATTTTATAACGTAATAGGTTTTTAAAACGTCGCCAAATATAAAAATTCGAGTAACCAAATCGACATATAAATGTCAATTTTAGATGAATCTGACATTTGACGCCTAAAATTATACACGATTTGGTGAGTTTACCCTACCAATAGAAAATAGCATTTCTCGAAATTACAATTCCTTCTTGGCTTTGTTCTTTTCAACTCGACCCGCAATTATGATACTTACTTCGTAAAGAAGTAAAACAGGGAATGAAACGAGCAATTGACTTGTGATATCTGGAGGAGTAATGATTGCGGCAACAATCAAATTCAGTACGAAAGCGTGCTTTCTGTATTTCTTCAAAAAGGCACTACTTACCAATCCAATTTTCGATAAGAAATATACCAAAACTGGCAATTGAAAAATAAGCCCTGTTCCCAAAACTAAACTTGTAGTGAGTTTTAAATAAGACAATACAGTGGACTGCACTGCTACGTCTGCGAATTCAAAGTTGCCCAAGAACTGAATGGAAAGTGGAGCAAGAACAAAGTAACCAAATGCACAGCCAATGAAGAAAAGCAGCGATACAAAGAAAATTATTCCGTTCACCGAGTTTACTTCTCTTGCATTTAACCCGGGTTTGATAAAGCTCCACAATTGATATATAATCCAAGGAAAAGCCAACACAATTCCACCGATTATACAAACAAGCATATACGCAGAGAAATTCCCCCCCATCGTTGTACTTTGAAGGGTAAAATTCATAGCCTTGAAACAAAGTTGATCACCAAGACCAAGAAGTTCAGACAAATGACACCAAGCTCTGTAGGAGACGAAATCTAGGTTTCTAGGTCCCATTATAATTTCGTTGATCACAAATTGATCAAAAGAAACCACCACAATAATACCTACGATTATTCCTGCAACACTCTTGACAAGTCTACCACGTAGCTCCTCCAAATGCTCTAAAAACGACATGTCCTTCTTCTCGCTCATAGCGTGTGTTGCTCCTTGACTTTATTAGAAAATACCTTCTTTTAAAATATCGTGCAAATGTACAATGCCCTTGTACTTTCCATTTTTCACCACAATCAATTGGGTAATACTATTGCTTTCCATTATTTGAAAACCAGCTACAGCAAGCTCAGAGGATTCAATTGTCTTCGGATTCGCACCCATAATATCAGAGGCTTTTGTTTTGAGCAAATTCGATCCTCGCTCAAGCATCCTTCTTATATCCCCATCGGTAATAATTCCTTTGAGAGTAGTTTTCTCCATAACAGCCACAGCGCCAACTCTACCGCGAGAAATGGCGATAATAACATCCTTAATTGGAGTGGATGATGCCACCTCAGGCTTTTCACTTTCTTCAATCAAATCTCCGATAGTGACATAAAGCTTTTTACCTAAAGCACCTCCCGGGTGATATTTAGCAAAATCAGACGATGTAAATCCTCGACACTCCATCAAAGCCACAGCCAATGCATCACCCATCGCAAGTTGCGCAGTAGTGCTAGATGTAGGAGCCAAATTATTCGGGCAAGCTTCTTTCTCGATAGGAGTTCGAAGCAACATATCTGAATTCTTTGCTAAATAGCCTTTTAGATTAGAAGCCATGCCTATCAAAGGATTACCCATGCTCTTGAGCAACGGCACCAACACTTTAATTTCGGGCGAATCACCACTCTTAGAAATACAAAGCACAATATCCCCTTTTTGGACATTGCCCAAATCCCCGTGGATAGCGTCGGCTGCATGCATAAATACCGCAGGCTGGCCCGTACTATTAAATGTCGCAACAAGCTTTTGAGCGATATTAGCACTCTTTCCAATCCCGGTAACAACCAATCGTCCTTTGGTTTTAAGAATTGCCTTTACAATTTGCTCAAAATCTTTGTCAATCTCGTTGACCAAAGCTGCTAAAGTATCGGATTCTAGCTGCAATGTGCGTCGCGCTGAGGCGATTATATCTGTTTTTTTTGTAGCCACGGCAGCAAAGATGCGACAAACAGATGAAATAACAAGTGACGACCAAAATGGTCGGGTTAAAGCTCAATATTTAAAGCAAAAAGATTTGTATTTACCCTCATTTTTCACTATATTCGCGTCCCTTTTTCAGGAAGACAGCGCGTTTTCTAAAGAACAGGAAAAAGTCCTTTTAAGATCAAATCAATCTAAACGTTTTAGGTATCGACAGAAAATTTACCTACATTTAATTTTACGTTCAGAAAAGTTATTCGACGATGAATCCAGTAGTAGACCTCTCGCCAAGGGAGGCGTTGAAACAGTTTTTTGGCTTTGACAAATTCAAAGGCCTTCAAGAAGATGTTATCACATCTGTTCTTGAGGGACAAGATACTTTTGTCATCATGCCCACCGGTGGTGGAAAATCACTATGCTATCAATTGCCTGCTCTGATGAGCGAGGGAACTGCTATCATAGTTTCTCCCCTTATCGCATTAATGAAAAACCAAGTTGACGCCATGCGCGGTTTTTCTGATGATGATGGTATAGCCCACGTAATCAACTCCTCTCTCAATAAAACAGAAATCGCTCAAGTAAAAAGCGATATTCTTTCAGGAAAAACAAAACTCCTTTACGTTGCGCCAGAATCGCTCAACAAGGATGAGAATGTAGAATTCCTTCGCAATGTTAAAATATCCTTTGTAGCAATAGATGAAGCACACTGTATCTCTGAATGGGGGCATGACTTCCGTCCGGAATACCGTCGTTTAAAGCCTATTATTCAGCAAATAGCTGATGTGCCTATTATGGCACTCACCGCAACTGCTACTCCAAAGGTTCAACAAGATATTCAGAAAAACCTCGGCATGATGGACGCGCGCCAATTCAAAGCGTCGTTCAACCGTGCTAATTTGTATTACGAGATTCGTGCAAAACACAATGTCGGAAAACAAATTATTCAATACATCAAAGCCAACTCAGGGAAAAGCGGAATCATCTATTGTCTTTCTAGAAAAAAGACCGAAGAGCTTGCGCAACTCTTACAAGTCAACGGCATTAAAGCTCTTTCTTACCACGCGGGCATGGATGGACATCAACGCAGCAGTGTGCAGGATCAATTCCTCATGCAAGATGTTGATGTTATCGTCGCTACCATCGCTTTCGGAATGGGTATCGACAAACCAGACGTTCGATTTGTAATTCATCACGATATTCCAAAGTCTCTTGAAAGTTATTATCAAGAAACAGGTCGTGCAGGTCGCGATGGTGGTGAAGGCGTTTGTGTTGCATTCTATAGCCCAAAAGACATTGAAAAACTAGAGAAATTCCTACAAGGAAAACCAGTAGCGGAGCAAGAAATAGGTATGCAACTTCTTCAAGAAGTAATTGCATACGCAGAGACCTCCATGAGTCGCCGAAAATACCTACTTCACTACTTTGGTGAAGATTGGGATGATGTGACTGGAGAAGGAGCAGGAATGGACGACAACTCTCGCAATCCTAAAGAGAAATTCGAAGGAAAAGAATACGTTAAACTTATCCTTGACACCATCGTTTCTTTTGAAGAATTGCACAAAGCAAAATTCGTTTGCAATGTGCTTTGCGGAGTGAAAAATTCTGAAGTTGCCATCTACAAAGGCCATCTCAATGAATTCTTTGGTGAAGGAAAAGACAACGACGATAAATTCTGGAATGCAATCATTCGTCAGATGCTCGTTCGCAATCTCCTCCGAAAAGAAATCGAAACATACGGCACACTCAAACTTACAGACGAAGGCCGCGAATTCATGGCTAACCCATCTTCATTTGTTCTTGTAAAAGAAGAAGAAATCGGAGAGACCGATGACGACGGCGAATTGCTAATCCCAAATCAAGGTGGTGGAGCAGCAGACGAACAACTATTCGGTTTGCTGAAAGAACTTCGCTTAAAAACTTCGAAAGAAAAACAAATTCCTCCATATGTGATCTTCCAAGATCCTGCTATGGAAGAAATGGCAACTCAATACCCAATCACCCTCGATGAACTTAGTAATATCGGTGGTGTTGGAAAAGGTAAATCGATGAAGTTTGGTATGCCTTTCATCAACCTGATCAAGAAATATGTTGAAGACAACAACATCGATCGTCCTCTTGATTTTGTAGTGAAAAGTGCAGTAAATAAGAGTGGACAGAAAGTACAGATCATTCAAAATATCGATAAGAGAATTCCTCTTCCAGATATCGCTAAAGGACTAGGCAAATCACTCAATGAGCTGATTGACGAACTTGAAGCTATTGTGAACTCTGGAACAAAAATCAATATTCAATACTTCATCGACGAAGAAATTGATGAAGATGCACAAGATGATATCATGGAATATTTCATGCAAAGTGAAACAGATAACATCGAAGATGCAATGAAGGAATTTGATGGTGATTTTGAAGAGCAACCTCTGCGCTTAATGCGCATCAAGTTTTATAGTGAAGTAGGGAATTAATTCCTACTTCACTTATTCTTTTATTGCAAGCCAAGCCATCAATCCCATGCCTGTGAGAAGGCTATTTTCATCCACGTCGAAGCGCGCGTTGTGAACTTGCGCTGTGAACTTTGTTCCATCTGGTGAAGACGTCCCTAGTCTGTAAAAACATCCTGGCAATACTTGTGAATAATAAGCAAAATCTTCAGCGGTAGTTCTTCTTTGCAGATCAACGACATTGTCTGCACCAAGATATTCTATCGCAGCATCTTTTGCCTCATTGGTCAATTCTGGATTGTTGTAAACAACGGGATAACCAACTTCAATTCTGAAATCTACCTCGCCGCCCATTCCTTCCACAAGTCCTTTTGCCAATGCAACCATACGCTGATGCGCATCAGCTCTCCACTTTTCATCGAAGGTTCTAAACGTACCTTCCAATCTTACCTCTTGCGGAATAATATTCGTAGCTCCTTGTGCTATTACTTTTCCAAAAGTCAAAACTGTTGGCATCAACGGATTACTCCATCGTGAAGCCACTTGTTGCAATGCAATAATCAGATGTGACGCTATCAAAACGGGGTCGACAGCCTTGTCTGGTTTCGCACCATGTCCGCCAACGCCTTTCACAGTAACATACAATTCATC
>Ga0315907_10001692_pt1 | contig 29401 bp, 28 predicted proteins | sample LakEriMetagenome_3_FD_203525 | JGI IMG/M metagenome (GOLD analysis project Ga0315907, IMG submission 203525) | Freshwater fungal communities from buoy surface, Lake Erie, Ohio, United States - Buoy 12 MA123 | ecosystem: Environmental > Aquatic > Freshwater > Lake > Lake biofilm | place: USA...
AGTGCACCTTCACTCGCACAGGCCGGGGCGAATACGAGCCTTGCTGCCTGCTGGCGCACGGCTGAGTCGCAGACCCTGATGCCCGATTTGTTTTCGCCCCAAACTGGAGAAACGATCCGATGAAATTCAATCCTTTGGGCCGCTCGGGCCTGATCGTGAGCAATGTGTGCCTCGGCGGCAATTCGTGGGGTGCCAAAGGCCGCCGTGCATGGGCCGGGTTCGACGCCGACGACAGCGTGCCGTTTTTCCGCCGCGCCCTCGATCTCGGGATCAATTTCTTCGATACGGCCGACGCCTACAATATGGGCCTCTCGGAGACGATCATGGGCGAAACGCTTATGGGCTTCGTGCCGCGCGAGGAGATCGTGATCTCGACCAAGGTCGGGCTCAAGATGGGCGACAAGCCGAACCGCCACGGCCTCGGCCGCAAGCACATCCTCGCCTCGATCGACGCGCAGTTGAAGCGTCTCAAAACCGACTACGTGGACGTCTACCAGATTCATCGTCTCGACGACATCACGCCGATCGAAGAATTCATGGAGACGCTCGACATTCTCGTGCGCTCGGGCCGCGTGCGCTATATCGGCGCTTCGACGATGCCGGCATTTCGGCTCGCACAGATGCTGGCGGTTGCCGACCGCTACGGCTATGCCCGGCCGATCGTGATGCAGAATCTTTACAATCTCATCCAGCGCGAGGAAGAGCGCGACATGAATGTGCTGTGCCTCGAAGCGGGGCTCGGGCTCATTCCCTATTCGCCGCTGGCGCGGGGATTCCTCGCCGCCAACCGGGTCAAAGGTGGGGGCGGGGAGACCGAGCGCGCCAAGAGCGACGCGGGTGCGAAACAGGAGCTCTATCGCGACTGCGATTGGGCGATCATCGATGCGCTCAAGAAAGTCGCGGCCGCGCGCGGCTGCAAGCCTGCCCAAGTCGCGTTGTTGTGGCTGTGGTCGAAACCGGTGATGGCCGCACCCATCATCGGGGCCACCAAACTCGAGCAGCTCGACGATGCGGCAGCGGCCAGCGACATGGTGCCGCTCAATGCTGCCGAAGTCGCCGCACTCGAAGCGCCTTATCAGTGGCGCCCGCATCCCGGCTGGGGGCTCTAGGCGGAGACGCTGCGCGCGGCGGCTTCGCCCGCAATGCGTCCAAGCCCGACGGCGGACAAGAGGCCGTTGCCGGAGAGATAGCCCCATACGGCGGGACCCGAGACGCCGCACGCCGCACCGCCGGCGGCAAAAAGGTTGGGCAGTGTCGTACCGTCCGCACGGCAGACGCGTGCGTCGGCATCGACCACGAGCCCGCCTTGCGTGTGGAACAGCGCACCGGTTACGCGAACGCCCCAGAATGGCGGGGAGAGCGGCTGTTTGCCGGAAAAATCGCGTCCGAACGGATCGGGCGATGCGTTTTGCGTCTGTGCGATCGCGTGTGCGAGATTGTCGTGCGGCAGGCCGAAGGCGACGGCAAGCGCTTGCGCATCGGGGAATTCGCGCACCGCACCGAGCGCGATTGCCTGTCGATATTCTTCGAACTGGAGCGCCGCCGCATGGCAGCGACCGTCGTAGATACAAAATGCAACGCGCTCGGGCTGCTGGAGCACTGCGACCGATTGCTCGGAATAGCCGTGATGCTCGTTCGAGAAACGGTTGCCGTTGCGATTGACCTGGATGCCGCCTTCCATCATCACGGCCCAGCTGATCAATATGCCGTGCGGATCGGCGACCGACCCGTGGCCTTGGTAGGCGCCCAGATGCCGCGTGGCGGCCCCCAGCGCCTGGCCCCACGCCACCGCATCACCGCGATTGCCGGTATGGCCAAAATAGAGCGCATCGCGCATCTCCGGCAGAAACTGTTCGACCATCTCCGAATTGCCGCCGAAGCCATTGCAGGCAAGCACGAGTGTTTCGCACCCGAGTCGTTCTTGCGTGCCGTCGGGCCGCAAGAGGCCCACGCCGCGCACGCGTCCGTCGTTGTCTGCATAAAGTTCGACGACGTGCGCGTTCGTCAGCGTTTCCGCTCCGGCCGCTGCGGCGGCAGCGACCAGGCTGTCCATGAGTTCGGCGCCAGTACGCCGGGGCGTTCCGTGCATGCGCAGGGCGCTGTGGCCCGGATATAGAAAGCCTTCGAGGAGTTCGAACGGGATCGCATGGCGGCGTGCAAGCCAGTCGACTGTGGCGCCGACCGTTTCGGTCAAGCGGGCCACCAACAACGGATCTGCCTCGCCCTTAGCCTTGCGCTGGATGTCGGCGGCAAAGAGTGCGGGCGTATCGGCGATGCCCTTGGCACGCTGCATCGCCGTGTTGGCCGCCGGTACGAGGCCCGACGACAGGGCCGTCGAGCCCTGCGGCTGCGGGTCGCGTTCGAGCATCGCGCAGTCGATGCCCGCGTCGCGGCAGGCAAGTGCCGCAACATGGCCGGCTGCCCCAGCACCGACGATCAGCACCGGGATGAGTGCTTCGAACGAAACACCGTCGGCGCTGCGGATGCTCATGGCAACGATGCGAAGTCGGCGCAGCGCATCACGGGCGAGATGGCGCCCAACGACGCAACGGCCGTGGCGTGGACGCGGGCGTCGAAGGCGGCACAGCCGTCTTCGAGCAGCACGGTCTTGAAATCGCGCACATGCGCGTCGCGCAAAGTGCTCGCCACGCCGCCATTGGTCACGATGCCGCAGATTGCCAGCGTATCGATGCCGGCTTTGCGCAACACCCATTCAAGCCGCGTCATGTAGAATGCCGAATAGGCGACTTTCTCGACCGAGATGTCGGCTGGCTTCAGCGCGTCGACAAGGTCGTGCCCCCAACTGCCGGGCGCGAAGTCGCCCTTTGCCAGAAACGGCCGCAGCTTCTTGAGATGCGCCGAGATGAAGGGCTCGCCGCCCTTGCCGGGGACCAGCGTAAAGTGCGTCGAGACGATCCAGCCGCCTTGCTGGCGCACGCGCGCGGCGACTGCCGCGACGCGCGCAGGTACAGCCGCGATCTCCGCACTCGTCTGCCCCGCACGCCCGTAGGCGCCTTTGGTATCGAGAAAATCGTTCTGCAGATCGCAGATAAGGAGGGCAGTCGTCGAAAGATCGCTCATCGCCGCCTCACAATCAGATTGCCGAAACGATCGACCGTCGCCGCCAGATCGGGCTCGATCACGGTCGTTGCGTCCGGCTGTTCGAGAATGGCCGGACCTTCGATGCGCGCATCGACCGGCAGTGCGAGCCGGTCGTAGATCGCGGTTTCGGCCCATGCACCGTCGAACCAAACCGGCCGCGTGCCTGTCTTGGCGGCGGCAACGCTGCCGCCTTGCGGGGCAAGACGCGAAAGATCGATCTTCGGGCGCCTTCCCACGACCGCGACGCGCAACGTCAGCACGCGCATTTCGATGCCTTCGAGCAGCCGTCCGAAGGCGGCCTTGTAGGCTTTTTCGAAAGCCGCACGGATGGCGGCCGCATCCGGCTTGGCATCGTCGAGCGGGACGGCCAGCGTGTGCGTCTGGCCGACATAGCTCATGTCGAGTTCCATTTCGCACGCGATCGCTTCAAGCTCGACGCCGGCGGCACGCACAAGGCGCTCGCCTTCTGTCGCGTAGTCGGCGATTGCTTTGCCGAGAGCTTGCGTATCGAGCGCGCCAAGCGGGCGGTTCACGGTGCGCACGAAATCGTGGCGCATGTCGGCAATTACGCAGCCCAAGGCCGACGTAACGCCGGGAAAGCGCGGCACGAGCGTGGCGCCAAGCCCTGTTTCTTTCATCAGCGCGCCGGCATGCAACGCACCCGCACCGCCGAACGGCATGAGCGCAAAACGCTGCGGATCGTGGCCGCGTTCGATCGATACAAGGCGCAAAGCACCCGCCATGCGGCTATTGGCCACGCGCGCGATCGCTTCTGCCGCCGCCAACGTCGAAAGCCCGAGTGGGACGGCAACATGCTGGTCGATGGCGCGTTTGGCGGCATCGATATCGAGGGAGGTGAGTTTGCCGCCGATGGGGCGTGCGGCATTGATGCGGCCCATCACGACATTGGCGTCGGTCACGGTCGGGCGCGTGGCACCCAGGCCGTAGGCGGCCGGGCCCGGATCGGACCCCGCACTTTCGGGGCCGATCTGCAGCAGGCCACCGCGATCGACCCAGGCGATCGATCCGCCGCCCGCACCGATCGTCGTGATCTCGATCATCGGCGTGCGTACGACCATTCCGAATTCGATCGTCGACTGTGCCGCAAGAGCCGCCTTGCCGTCGGCGATGAGGGCGACGTCGAAAGAGGTCCCGCCCATGTCGCCCGTCAGCACGTCGGCGAAGCCGGCACTCTTGGCGATGTGCGCAGCCGCAATCACGCCCGCAGCAGGCCCCGACAGAGCCGTGCGCACGGGCAGGCGTGCGGCCGTCTCGACCGACATGACGCCGCCGTTCGACTGCACGATCAGCAATTGGCCTTTTGCACCGCCGTCGACAAGCCGCTTGTCGAGCCGCGACAGATAGGAAGCGACAACGGGCTGCAGATAGGCGTTCAGCGACGCCGTTGAGGCGCGTTCGAATTCGCGGATTTCGGGCAGGATTTCGTGCGACGCGGTCACGTACGGGTTCGGCCAAACTTTACGCAACGTCGCGAGGGCGGCGCGTTCGTTGGCGTCGTTGGCATAGGCGTTGATGAAAACGATCGCGACAGCCTCGGCACCGGCCGCGATCAGCTGGCGTGCCGCTGTCTCGACGGCGCCCAGATCTACCGCTTCGCGCACTGTGCCGTCAGCCAATGTGCGCTCGGGAACTTCAAGGCGCAGGTCGCGCGGGATGGCCGGCACGAACTCGCCCCACAGACCCCAGGTCTGGCGCCGGTCGCGGCGGCGCATTTCCAGCACATCGCGAAAGCCCCGCGTCATGATCACGCCGGTGCGCGCGCCTTTGCGCTCCAGCAACGCGTTGGTACCGACGGTCGTGCCGTGCACAACGGCGGCAATTCGCGCGAAATCCGCTTCGCCGGATTTAATGCCGGCGACGAAGCCGATCGACTGGTCGCCGCGCGTCGAGGGTACCTTGCGCGTTTGTGCCACGCCCGTGGCTTCGTCGAAGAAGAACAGATCGGTAAAGGTTCCGCCGACATCGACGCCGACGACAAGACTCGGTTTCATTGGGCGGCGTCCTTGGCCTGTGCGGGATAGTCGCGGTTGGCGGCGGCTTGTGTCACATAGCCAAGGGCCACGTCACGGGCGATCGCGTTGGCCGGGCGTTCGTTCGGGAGGCCGTAGCCGCCCCCACCCGGCGTTTCGAGGCGCAGGCGGTCACCCTTGGCGATGTGCAGGCCGGTCATCTTCGATGCCATCGGCGGCTGCGCCGTGCCGCCGGTCGCGGTTGGATAGGAGAAGCGATTCATCGCGGCTTCCTTGCCACCCGCGACTCCCGGCGGAGCCGTGCGGCCGCGCTCGCCGAACAAGAACACGTCGGCTTGCTCTTCGAGCAATTCGAGTTCGTAAACGGCACCAAGCCCGCCGCGATGGCGTCCGGCACCGCCGCTGTCGGGCCGCAGCGCCCACTGCGTGAACAGTACCGGATAGGCCGCTTCGAGAATTTCGACGGGCGGGATCGTCGCCGTCGAGATGGGTGCGTTGCCGTGGTTGAGCCCGTCGCTCTCGGGACTGCCGCCGAGGCCGCCGCCGAAGAACGAGAACATCACCCAGCGCCGCCCGTCGCGTCGGTGGCCTGCAAGCGACAGCGCGTTGATGGTGCCGTAGGCGCAGCCATTGACGGCAAGCGGCGCCGCTTTGGCCAATGCCTGGAACACTACGTCGATCACGCGCAAGATCGTTTCGGTGTAGCCGCCAACGGGTTTGGGCGCTTGCGCGGACAGCAGCGAGACTTCGGGGATCGTGAACGAGATCGGTTCGAGGCAACCCGCATTCGCTGGCACGTCGCGGAACACGTGCTTGAGCGCCACGTAGCACGACGCGATTGCAGTCGAACGCGCGATGTTGACGGGCCCCGCACAAGGCGGCGACGAGCGCGAAAAATCGAGCGACATCGTCTCGCCCTTCTTGACGATGTCGAGTGCTATTCTGAGCGGCACGTCGGAAATGCCGTCATTGTCGAGCCAGTCTTCGGCCGAATAGGTGCCATCGGGCAACTCGGCGATGCAGGCACGCATAAGCTTGGCGGCGCGCGCGCGCAATTCGCCGAATGTTTCGGCGATCACGGCACCGCCATACTGGTCGAGTAACGTGTCCATGCGCTTGACGCCGAGATCGAGCGCGTTGATCTGGCCCGACATGTCGCCGTACAGCGACAAGGGCAGGCGGCTGTTGCATTTGAGGATGTCGACAATGTCGGCATTGAGGCGCCCAGCTGAAACGAGCTTCACAGGCGGGATATGCATGCCCTCCTGGAAGCTTTCGGTCGCCGCCGGATTGTAGTTGCCCGGCACGTTGCCGCCCACATCGTGCCAATGGCCGACCGAGGCGAGCCAGCAGAAAAGCCGGCCGTCGCGGAAATAGGGGCGCACGAGCTTAAAGTCCGAAAGATGCGTGCCGCCGTCGTAGGGGTCGTTGAACAAGAATACGTCGCCGTCCGCCAAACTGCCGTCGCGCTTGACCTTGGCGATGACCGCGCGCACGGCAAACGCCATGACGCCGACGAAGATCGGCAATCCCGATTTCCCCTGGACCAGCGTGTCGCCGTTCTCGGCGTCGTAGAGCCCGTGCGAGGCATCGTGCGCCTCGGCGATGATCGGATTGAAGGCGGTGCGAAACAAGGTTGCATCCATCTCGTCGGCGATTTGCTCGAGACGGCCTTTGAGGACGGCGAGGGTGACGGCGTCGATTGTCATTTTGGGTCCTTGGCTTCGTAGCGTTTGCCGTCGGTGAGCATCGCATCGGTGCCCAGTGCTGCATTGATGCGCACGAAATCGTACATGCGGTCGGCCATGCCAGCGGTAGTGCCGTTTTGCTTGAGGCCTGCAAAATAGCTTTCGAGCGCATGTGCGACCGCACGCGCAGTACCGCCGGGGAAGATCGCGATGCGAAAGCCGAGCGCTTGCAACTCGACTGCCGACAGCAGCGGCGTGCGTCCGCCTTCGACCATGTTGGCAAGAACCGGTAAGCGCTTGCCGAAGCGGCTCGCGACCTCCGCCAAGCCCGCGCGGTCGGGCGGGGCCTCGACGAACAGTACGTCAGCCCCGGCTTCGACATAGGCCTCGGCGCGGTCGAGGGCTGCGGCAAAACCTTCGACTGCGATCGCGTCTGTACGCGCCACGATCAGCGTTTCGGCCGAGCGGCGCGCATCGAGCGCCGCCTTGATCTTGCCGACCATTTCGCCGGTCGAAACCACGCCCTTGTCGCGCAGATGGCCGCAGCGCTTGGGGAATATCTGGTCTTCGAGCTGCAGCGCGTTCGCACCATTGCGTTCGAAGAGCCGCACAGTGCGCTGGACGTTCAGCGCATTGCCGAAGCCCGTGTCGATATCGACGATAAGCGGGATCGTGGCGCGCTCGCGGATGGCGCCAAGCGTGTCGGCCGCTTCCGTTGCCGTCACGAGGCCGATATCGGGCAGGCCGAAGCGGCTATAGCAGATCGAAGCGCCCGAGAGATAGGCGGCCTCGAAGCCAGCCTGCTCGGCAAAACGGGTCGTGAGCCCGTCGTAAACGCCGGGGGCCAGCAGGATCTCCTGCTTTTGCAGGCGCGCACGCAGGCTCATTTTCTTGCTGCCTTCAGCTTCTTTTCGAGATGGGGAATGAGGCCGCCGTCGTTCAGCATCGCCAGCAAATGGGCGGGCAGCGCTTCGCATCGCAAAGCCAAACCCGTGGTGCGGTTCTGGATCGTGCCGCGCGCGGCATCGGCGGCGAGTTCGTCGCCTGCTGCGATCTTGTCGACATCGGCGCACACGAGCGGCGCCAAGCCGAGATTTACGGCGTTGCGGAAGAACAAGCCCGCAAACGACCGCGCAATAACCGCCGCGACGCCCAGATGGCGCAAAGCTTGCGGGGCCTGTTCGCGCGACGAGCCCATGCCGAAATTGTCGCCGCCGACCACGAAGTCGCCCGCGCGTACGGTTGCGGCGAAAGTCGGATCGACCGCCTCGAGGCAATGGCGCGCAATGTCCTCTATGCCGAACTTCATGTAGAGGCCGGGGGCAAGCATGTCGGTATCGACATTGTCGCCGTAGACGAAGGCTTTGCCGCTCATTGCAGCATCTCCCGCGGATCGACGATGTGGCCCGCGACGGCCGCTGCTGCGACTGCATAGGGCGATCCGAGATAGACTTTGGACTCGCGATGCCCCATGCGGCCTTTGAAATTGCGCGCCGTGGAAGAGAGGCAGACTTCGCCTTGCGCCAGTACGCCCGCGCCGTAGCCCGCGCACGCACCGCAGCCTGTCGGCAACAGGATGGCGCCGGCTTCGAGCAAAATTGCGAGTGTGCCGTCGGCGGCTGCCGCTGCCGTCATGCGCTGCGAGGCGGGGGCGACGAGCAGGCGTGTGCCAGTCGCGACTTTGCGGCCTTTGAGAATGTTGGCGGCCATATGCAGGTCGGAGAGTTTGGCGCCCGTGCACGCTCCGATATAGCACTGGTCGATCTTGGTGCCGCGATGCAGGTCAGCCGCATCGGAATTCTCGGGCGAATGCGGTGCGGCGATCTGCGGCGCCAACGCGCCGCAATCCACGTGCCAGGTCGCTTCATACGACGCATCCGCATCGGACCGCCAGCGCGCAATTTCTGGATCGGCTGCGGAAGGGTTTGCGTTGTGCAGGAACGCGGCCGTCGTTGCGTCGGGCGCGATCAAACCGGTCTGGGCACCCAGCTCGGCCGACATGTTGGACAGCACCATGCGCTCCTCCATGCCGAGAGCGGCGATCGCCGTACCGGCATATTCGACGGCGTCGTAGCGGATCGTCGACATGCCGATCTTGCGGCACAGATGCAGCATCACGTCTTTGGCGCATAGCCCCGCACCTAAGCGGCCGCCGAGCTCGATGCGGTGCGTGCGCGGCGTGCGCAGCCAGATTTCGCCGGTCGCGAGCACGCCCGCCATTTCAGTCGCACCGATCCCGAACATGTAGGCGCCAAATGCGCCGCCCGTGGGCGAATGCGAATCGCCGCCCACGCAGAACATGCCGGGCTTGAGATGGCCGCGCTCGGGCAGCACCACGTGGCAGATGCCCTGCATGTCGTGGAAATTCGCGATCGCGTTGTCGGCCGCCCATTTGCGCGTGAGATCGAGAATCGCGGCGCTTTCGCCGTCGACTGCCGGCACGTAATGGTCAGAGACGAGCACGATCTTGGCCGGATCCCACACGCCCACACCGAGCCGTTCGAGCATCGGCTTCACGCGGCGCGGACCACCCGAATCGTGCATCATCGCAAGATCGACGCGGCAGGTAACGATGTCGCCGGGGGCGACACGCGATTGCCCGGCGGCATTGGCGACGATTTTCTCGGCGAGTGTCGATCCAAGCATCGGCTACATCCCCAAATAGGCTTTGCGCAATTCGGGGTCGTTGGCAAGTGCGCGCGCCTCGCCCGACAAAACGATGCGGCCGTTTTCCATGACGTAGGCGCGGTGTGCGATCGCGAGCGACTGCACGACGTTCTGCTCGACGAGCAGCACGGCAAGGCCCTCTTTATTAAGCCGTTCGATCAGCGCGAACATCTCTTCGACAAGCAGCGGCGACAGGCCGAGCGAAGGTTCGTCGAGGATCAGCAGGCGCGGTTCGGCCATCAGGCCGCGGCCGATCGCGAGCATCTGCTGTTCGCCGCCCGACAAGGTTCCGGCTGCCTGCGCAAGGCGCTCGCGCAAACGCGGGAAGGTGTCGAGCACGCGTTCGAAGTTCCTTGCGCGATTGGCGTGGCCGCGGCGATAGGCGCCGAGCAGCAGGTTCTCGCGCACCGAGAGATTGGGGAAGACGCGTCTTCCCTCGGGCACTTGGATTAGGCCCTTGGCGACGATCTGGGCGGGATCGCTTGCCGTGATGTCGTCGTCGCCGAAGTTTATGCGCCCTGCCCAGGCCCGATAGAGGCCGCTGACATTGTTGTTGAAGGTCGATTTGCCGGCCCCATTGGAGCCGAGCAGGGCGACGATTTCGCCTGGCGCCACGTTGAGCGTGGCGCCGTGCAACACGGGGGCGGGGCCGTAGCCCGCGACGAGGTCTTGCACGGCGAGGAGGGCGGTCATGCGGATGCGCCTGCGATGCGTTGGGCGGCACCGTGCCCGAGATAGGCTTCGACGACTTCGGGCCGTGCGGCCACTTCCTGCGGAGTGCCCTCGGCAATCATGCGGCCCTGGTTCAGAACATAGACGCGCTCGGACAGGCGCATCACGGCGCGCATCACGTGTTCGATCAGCAGGACGGTCGTGCCGGCGTCGCGCACGGCGCGGATGATCGGCACGATCTCGTCGATTTCGGTCGGATTGAGGCCAGCCATGACCTCGTCGAGAAGGATGAGCTTCGGCGAGGTTGCCAGAGCCCGCGCCACCTCAAGCCGCTTGCGTCCGGCAACGGTCAAGGTGGCAGCCGGTTGGTCGAGCATACTGCCCATGCCGAGACGCGTTGCGATTTCGCCAGCCCGCGCAAGGGCCGTCTGCCGGTCGGGCTCGCGCAGATGGGCGCCGACCGCGATATTCTCGCGCACGCTGAGCGCGCCGAAGGGCTGCACGATCTGGAATGTGCGCACGAGACCGCGCCGCGCGATCGCATGCGGCATGAGGCCGGTGATGTCGGCACCGTCGAACGTGACGCTGCCGCTGTCGGGTCTGTGGAAGCCCGTCATCGCAGCAAAAAGCGTGGTTTTGCCCGCACCGTTGGGGCCGATCAGCGCCACGATGCTGCCGGCCGCCACTTTCAGCGAGGCTTGCGAGACGGCGACCAGGCCGCCGAAGCGCTTGGTGATATTCTGCGCTTCAAGCACGGTTGGTTACCTCGGCCTTGCGCTTGCGTCGCAAGAGGCCTGCAAGTCCGTCGGGCAGGAAGCGGACCATCACGACAAGCAGCACGCCGTAGAAGACGAGATGGATGCCGGGCGCATCGCCCATAACACGGCGCGCAAGTTCCGACGCCGCATGGAGCACGACCGAGCCGATCAGAGGCCCGAAGATCGTGCCGAGCCCGCCGATGATCGGCACCAGCAGAATCTCGACCGAAATACCTGGCCCGTACGCAAGCGACGGATCGATATAGAGATAGAACTGCACATAAAGCACGCCGCCGACACCGGTCATCGCACCCGAAAGAGCGATGGCGCGGACCTTCAGCGCGTAGGCATCGACGCCAAGGGCGGCAGCCGCCGCTTCGTTTTCGCGCACGGCCATGAGCTGGGCGCCGAAGCGGGAATTCTCGATGCGCCAGGCGAACCACAGCGACGCCAGAACCAGAACGAGCACGATGTAGTAGAAGCCGATCGGTCCCGGCTGCAATTGCGCCCAGCCCGGCTGCAGCGGCACGAACAACCCGACGCCGGCACCCGTGAACGCCACGGCATTGGCGAGAATGCGGAACACTTCGGCAAAGGCAAGTGTTACGAGCGCGAAATACGAGCCGCGCAAGCCGTAGCGAAACGAGAGATAGCCGGCTGCCCAACCGACGGCACCGGCGGCCAAAGCGCCCAGCGGCAAGCCAAGCCACGGATTGAGCCCGAAGGCGGTCTGCGCAATCGCGGCCGCGTAGGCGCCCGTACCGAAGAAAAGCGCGTGGCCGAACGAAAACTGGCCGCCATAGCCGCCCAGAATGTTCCAGGCCTGACCTAGATATGCGAACAACAACGTCGTGAATGCAAATTTGATCCAGAATCCGCCCTCGGCAACCAGCGGGAAGGCGAGGGCCGCAATCAGGCTCGCACCGAGCAGCATTCTTTGGAGCCATAAGCTCATGCGAGGCGGCTCCCGAACAGACCGGTCGGACGGAACAGCAGCAATGCGATGAAAATGACAAAAATGCCAAGTTGGCCGAGTTGCTGGCCGAGAAACAGACCGCCGACCGATTCGGTGACGCCTATCGCAAGGCCACCGACTAGCGCGCCCGTGAACGAACCCATACCGCCTAGCACCACAACCGTGAAGGCCACGAGCACGAACACGTTTCCGACACCGGGGCTCACATAAAACGAGGGAAGAAGCAGACAGGCCGCCGCACCGAGAACGGCGGTGCCGATGCCGAAACTAAGCGCAAAGACATGGTCGACGTCGATGCCAACGAGTTTTGCACCCTGGCGCTCTTTGGCGACGGCGCGGATTGCGCGGCCGAGATCGGTGCGCTCGATCGTCCACCACAGCAATGCGGCGATGCCGAGGGCTGCCACGAAACCGATGGCGCGCGGATAGGGCACGAGGGCGATGCCGAGATCGAGCATCTCGTAGGAAATCGGCGTTTCGATCGTGCGCGTATCGGCACGGAAAAAATAGAGCGCGAGATTCTCGATCGCGATCGAAATGCCGAGTGTGACGAGCAGCACGTTCTGGTCCTTGCCGTGGCTCGCCTTGCCGATGACCCAGCGCTGCAGCGCGTAGCCCACGACGAAGAAAGCAGTCGCCAGCAGCGGCATGGCGAGATACGGATCGAGCCCGAGTCCGGCATGCGCGAAAAAGGCCGCGTAGAGGGCAGCCATCAGCAGACTGCCATGCGCGAAATTGATGATGTGTAGCACGCCGTAGATCAACGTGAGGCCGAGGGCGACGAGCGCGTAGACGGCACCCAACGTCAGCCCGTTCACGATCGACGGCAGCAGGATTTGGAATTCGATCATCGCAAGGAAAGCCGAAGGCGGTGCTGCACAAACGGCAGCACCGCCGCCGAACCTCAGCCGCGCCCGACGGGGCGCGGGAAGACGGGGTTGCCCGACGCAAACTCGACCGGGAAGATGAGCTTGATGTCGCGCTGCTGGACTTGCGTCACGACCGGACGCGCGCCCTGGTTCTGGCCGTTCACGAACCGCGTCGGGCCGTAGGGCATGATGTGGTCGGAGAAGGTCGACGAGGCGAGGGCCGCCGTCACGGCCGCCTTGTCGGTGCTGCGCGCACGCTCGATCGCGTCGGCGAGCAGCAGCATGCAGCTATAGGCCAGGAACACTTCGTAGGTGAAGAACAGGCCCTGGGCTTCGATGCGGTTCTTGAGCGCCAGGGAAGCAGCCTTGCGCGGATCGAACCAGTGATTGCAGTCCATCACCAGGTCGGCGGCCTGCGGGAACTCCTTGACGAAGCGGTAGGACGAAGCACCTCCGCCGAGGATCGAATAGATACCCTTGGTCTGCACGCGGTTCTGCTGGAGGGCGCGCGCGAACAGCACGTATTCGTCGTAGTAGTTGGACGGGATGATGAGGTCGGGCTTGCGCGCCTGGATGCGCAGCACGATGTTGGAAAAGTCGCGCGTCGGATTGGCGTGGCGGATCGTTTCCATCACTTCGAAGCCGAGCTGCGGCAGGCGCTGGTTCAGCGTCGTCGCCATGCCGGTTCCGAAGGCCGATTCCTCGTGCACGATCATAACGGTCTTGGTTGGCTTACCGGCCTGGTCGTTGATGCGAACGAGGTTCTCGAGTGCCGTGTCCACGATCGTCCCGATGCCGGGGCCGAAGCGGAACGTGTTGGTGAGGCCGCGCGTGACGATCTGGTCGACGACGCCGACATCGACGATGTGCGGCAGGTTGTGGCGAGCGGCGGCCTGCGTGGTCGCAAGCGCAATGCCCGACGCGAACGGCCCGACGATGGCGACGGCACCTGCTTCGTTGAGCTTGTCGACTTCGGCCGCACCCACGTCGGGGCGCGACTGGGCATCGGCGAGCAGCGCTTCGAGGCGTGCACCGCCCATCGAGCGAATACCGCCGCGCGCGTTGATGTCTTCGATCGCGAGGACCGCGCCCTGGCGGGCCTGGCCGCCGGAGAAGGCCAAAGCGCCCGTTACCGGATGCAGTACGCCGACCTTGATGGTCGCCGCCTGTGCGCGGCCGATACCGGGGGCTGCGAGTGCGCCGATGGCGGCGGCACCTGCCAGAACCGTGCGGCGGTCGAATTTCTTTGCGCTAAGTTTGTCGTTTGCATTTGTCATTTTTTAACTCCCTGTTTTTTGTCGAAGATCCAGCGGTAGATACAGGCGGGGGCTTTCAGGCGTGCGACCACATGCGCGTCACGGGGCCGCGCACGCGGGCGAGTTTGGTGCGGTACTGGTAGCGGTCGGGACGATAGAGAATGGCGATATGTTCGACGGGTCGGCCGCGCTGGTCGAACACGGTTCGCACGACCGACAGCAGCGGCGAGCCCACGCGCACGTCTAGCGCTTTGGCCACACTGGGGCCGGCCAAGACGGCCGACAGAGTTTCGTCGGCCGAGCCGACGAGGCAGCCCGCCTGTTCTAGCAAGGCGAGCAGCGGCTTGTGCGCTAGGTCGCGGGCCGTGAAGGCGCGGCCGATCTCGGCGGGAACCCAGCTTGTGGAATAGGAAAGCGGCACGCCGCCGTGGCGCCGCACGCGTACCGCGCGCTGTACCTCGCTGCCCACGGCCAGCCGCAGCGATTTTGCGACCATCTCCGGGGCTGCGCCGTAGCCGAATTCAAGAATATCGACTTTCGTCTCGAGCCCGACTGCAAGCAGGTTTTCGATGAGGCCCGAGATGTTCGCCTCGACCGGCGCACCCGCAACTTGGCCAACAAGCTGCGTGCCGCGGCCGCGGCGGCGCACGACGAGGCCCTCGGCGGCCAGTTCGTCGAGGGCGCGTTTGGCGGTGATGCGGCTTACCGAAAAGTCGGCGCTGATCTGCGCTTCTGTCGGCATGCGCGCGGCCCCTTCGAAAGCGCCCGCGGCGATCTGCTCACGCAGAATGAGATATATCTGATGGTAGAGCGGGGTCGGCAGATCGGCATCGACCGATGTTTGACCGGACTTGCTCTTCGGCGATTGGCGGGATACTCGCATGACTGCAAGTTAGCACGGCGAATTCGCCAATGCTATAATGTTATGTCATTCCGTTTCCGCACTCGATTCAGGGCTTCTCGTAGGCGACGAACGCGCATTCGATCCCGTCGAAGGCGCGCGTATATTCGCGTACGCAGCGCCAGCCGTGGCGTTCGTAGAAGCGCCGTGCGGGCGCGTTGTCGCGGAAAGATTCGAGCGTCGCCGCACCGTGCGCTTCGGCATCGGCAAGCAGGGCGGCGGCAATCCCCAGCTTGCGCCGCTCAGGCGCGATGAACAGCATTTTGATGTGGCGGGCTTCGGTCAGATGGAAGCCGACGACCGCACCGTCCGTCGCGGCGAGCGTGGGTGCAACGGTCTCGAGCGCGAAGCGCAGGGCGAAATGCGAGAAGTCGAAGCGTGCCAATACAGGGGGCGGCAGCAGATCGGCAAAGCCGAGGCGATAGGCGGCTTCGGCGATGGTCGCGAGGGCCGGGAAATCGGCGGGCCGTGCCGGGCGCAGAATCAATGCGAACCTCGCAGGCGTGGATCGAGCGTATCGCGCAGAACGTCGCCGAGCAGGTTGAGTCCGAAGGACAGCAGCAGGATCGCAGCCCCAGCGAAGACCGACGTCCACGGCGACAGCAGTAGGAAATTGCGCCCCTCGGCCAGCATCATGCCGAGTGAGGGAACCGGCGGCTGCGTGCCGAGCCCCAGGAACGACAGCGAGGCTTCGACCAGAATGGCAGCCGACAGCAGCAGGCTCGTTTGCACCAGAACGACGCTTGCAAGATTGGGTAGCACATGCAGGGCGATGATGCGCAGATCCGACGCCCCCACCGAGCGGGCTGCCAGCACATAGTCGCTCTCGACGATCGACAGAGCCGGTCCGCGCAGTAGGCGCGCGAAGATCGGCGTGTATACGATGCCGATGGCAATGGCGGTCGTGACCGCGCCCGGCCCTAAAACCGCGATGATGCCGATCGCGAGCAGAATGACCGGGAACGCGAACAGTACGTCCATCGTGCGCATCAGCACGCGCTCGATGAGGCCGCGGTAGTAGGCCGCTGCTAGACCGATCGCACCGCCCAAGAGCAGCGCGCCGCCGACGGCCGTGGCCGATACGGCAAGCGAGGCGCGAATGCCGTAGACGATGCGCGAGAGTGTGTCGCGTCCGAACTGGTCGGTGCCGAGCCAATGCAACGCGTTGGGGCCTTTGAGGCGCTGGATTACGTCCTGCGACAAGGGATCGTAGGGCGCAACGAACGGGGCGAACAGGGCCGCCACGAGTTGGAGAAACACCAAGAAACTTGCGAACCAAAAGAGTTTGGAGGCGGGCCGTGTCACGGCCGGCCTTCCAGCCGCACGCGCGGATCGATGACGGCGTAAAGAAGGTCCACTGTGAAATTCGCGACGACGAAGCCCGACGTCACAAGCAGGATCGCCGCCTGCAGCAGCGGATAGTTGCGCTCCGAGATCGCCCCCAGGATCAGCCGTCCGAGCCCCGGAATAGCAAAAACCTGTTCAACGACGATGGCGCCACCGAGCAGATAGCCCGTCATGATCCCGACACTCGTCACGAAAGGGATAAGCGCGTTGCGCAGCGCATGTTTGAACAGCACCGAGCGCTCCGAAACGCCCTTGGCGCGCGCAGTGCGCACATAGTCTTGCTGCAAAGCATCGAGCATCGCCGAGCGCACGAGGCGCGCGAGATTGGCGAGGATTGGCAAGGCCAAGGCGATGGCCGGCAGCAGCAGGCGCGTGAAATTGCCGAGCGGGTCGCTTGCGAACGGCACATAGCCCAGCATCTGGAGGTCCGGGGCGAGCGTTGCGAGCCCGAGGATCATCATGATGCCGAGCCAGAAGGAAGGTACGGTGAGGCCGACGACCGAGGCGATCTGCAGGGCCGTTTCCTGCCAGCCGCCGCGCAAACGCGCCATCGCCACGCCAAGAGGTACAGCAAGGCCTGCACCCAGCAGCAGGCTCAAGCCGGTCAGCTGCAAGGTCGGCCACACATGTTTGGCGATTTCGCCGATCACCGGCTGGCCGGTCCATAGCGACGTGCCGAAATCGCCAGTAAGAACGGCGCCGAGCCACTGCGCGTACTGCACGGGGATCGGCAGATCGAGCCCCATGCGCGCGCGCATCTCGGCCATGCGTTCAGCCGTCACCTCGGCATTGGCGCCCAGCATGATCGCGACCGCATCGCCGGGCACGAGGCGGATCATCAGGAAGGTTAGCATCGACACGCCGACCAGCACGATTGCAAGGTCGGCGAAACGGGTGCGCAGAAAGCTTCGCGACATTATCTGCGGGAGCAGTTGCGGCAGCGCCGGACGATCGCGCGTCCAGCGCTGCCGCTTTGCTTCAGCGCGCCAGCGTGACGTTCATGAGGCTCATCAGCGACCGGTTGGCGATGATGTCGAAGCCCTGCACGTTGGTGCGCGTGGCCGTGAAGAGCTGGCCGTAAGTGAGCGTGGCCGCCGGCCCCTCGCAGGCCAGGATCGCCTGCGCGCGATCGTAGGCGGCCTTGCGCGCCGGCATGGCCGTTTCGCGACGTCCGGCATCTAGGAGCGCATCGAGCGTCGGATTCGAGTATTTGAACACGTTCGTCGATCCGCCGGTGCGGAAGGTGCGGTAGTAGTAGTCGTCGGGATCCGTGCTGCCGGCGTTCGTCGAAGCGAACGCGTCGAAGTTCGAATTGCGCCAATCCTGCACGAACTGGCCGATCTCCGGGATGCGCAGCTCGACGCGGAAACCAGCCCGGTTGAGCTGCTGCTGCACGACCTGGGCGATGTCGCGAATGTCCTGGCGCGGCAGTACCAGCAGCGTGATCGCGACCGGCGTCGTGACGCCTGCTTCGCGCAACAGGGCTTGCGCTTTGGCGGGATCGTGCTTGAAGCACGGGAAGGTCGCCGGATCGACAGCCCAATCTTTGAGGGCCGGCGACAGCGAGCCGCCCGGTACGCCAGCGCCGAACAAAGCGGCCTGGACGATTTCGGCGCGGTTGATCGCGTAGTTCAGCGCTTCGCGAACCTTGGCGTTGTCGAAAGGCGGCTTCGACACGTTCATGCCGATCAGCGTATAGGCAAGCTCGAGCGTGTCGACGATGCGCACATTCGGGCGGCCGCGCAGCTGCAAAGCCGTTGCCGCGTCGATATTGGGCAGGATCGAGTACTGGCCGCTGGTGAGGCCCACCTGGCGTGTTGCGGATTCCGGCACGATGTTGAATTTGACGCCGGAGACAGCGGGCTTGCCGGCGTTCCAGTAGCCTGCATGCTTCTCGAGTGCGATGAAGCTGTTGGGCTGCCATTCTTTGAACTTGAACGGGCCGGTGCCAACGGGTGTGCGCTGCAGGCTGTCTTTGTCCGCTTCGAAGGCGCGCGGCACGATGGCGATCGAGGCAAGTGCCGTCAGCAGCGGTGCCGAGGGCTCTTTCAACGTCAGCACCACGGTGCGGGCATCCGGGGCCGCAGCTTTATCGAGAGCCGCAAGGCGGCTCGCGAGCGGCGAGGCAATGGTGGCCGACATAACGCGATTGAAGCTTGCGACAACGTCGGCAGCTTCGGCGGGCTTGCCGTCGTGGAAAGTCAAATTGGCGCGCAGGCGGAACGTATAGGTGAGGCCGTCCGGCGAGACCGACCAGGATTCGGCGAGGCCCGGCACCGTGCGCAGATCCTTGTCGATGACCGTGAGGCCCTCGTAGATCGTGCCGCCGACGATCGTCGTCGAGTTGAAGGCGGTAACGATATGCGGGTCGAGACCGGCGGGCGAACCATCGACGGCCATTTCGATCGTCTGCGCGGTTGCGGCCGGGATCGCAAGCGCCATGGCGCACGAAGCCATCAATGCGCCAAGCACCAATGCGCCTTGCCAATTCTTCCTCATCTGTGTCTCCCTTTGGCACCCGTTTTCGGGTGCCGATTGCGACGATCCGTCTATTTCGATATATAGTCCTCTAGAATACCAATTGCAATCCACTTGGAGTCCAATCCCATGACTGGCTTTCCTCGACGTTCGGCGATCGGCGCCATCAGCGGCACTTCGATGGACGGCATCGACGTGGCGTTTCTGAAGACCGACGGCACGCGCGTGGTGCGCACGGGCCTCGGTAAATCCTATCCCTATCCTGACGCATTGCGCAGCGAACTGCTCGAATTTCTGCGCGACCCAAGCCTTGCCGAGCGCGACCCGCTGGTGCAGCTCGAGGCGAAGGTCACAGAAGCGCATGTGCAGGCGATCGCGCGCTTCATGCGCGATCACGCGATCGAGCGCAATCAGGTCGATGTCGTCGGCATGCACGGGCAGACGGTTTGGCACCGACCCGAGCGGCGCTTCACGCGCCAGCTTGCCGACGGCGTGCACGCCGCACGGAGGCTCGGGCTCGATGTCGTTACGCGGTTTCGCGATGCTGATGTGGCGGCCGGCGGCGAGGGCGCACCGTTTGCACCGCTCTACCATCGCGCTCTTGCCGCCGATTTTGCAAAACCGCTGATGGTTCTCAATCTGGGCGGCGTGGGCAACGTCACCTACATCGACGCCGACACGACGATCGCGTTCGATACCGGCCCCGCATCTGCCTTGCTCGACGATTTCGTGCGCCGCCGCCGTAATATGCCGTTCGATGCGGGCGGCGCACTTGCCGCGTCGGGCAAGATCGACGAAGCCGTGCTGGAAGAGCTTTTAGGCAATCCGTTTTTTGCCGCCAAGCCACCGAAATCGCTCGACCGCAATGATTTCCACGCGCGCGCAAAAATCGTCGACACGCTCGGTGACGCGGACGGTGCGGCGACGCTTGCGGCTTTCACCGTCGCGGCGACGGTCGCCGCCAATTCGCATGTGCCGCAGATGCCCAAGCGCTGGCTTGTGACCGGCGGAGGCAGGCTCAATGCGACCTTCATGGAAGGCTTGCGCAAAGCGCTCGGCGTACCGGTCGATCCGGTCGAAGCGGTCGGCTGGAACGGCGATCTGCTCGAGGCCGAGCTTTTCGCCTTTCTGGCCGTGCGCTCGCTGTGCGGCCTGCCGCTGAGCCTGCCCACCACGACCGGCGTGCCGCAGCCGATGACGGGCGGTCGATTGGCGCGCGCGGCATGAGTGCTGCGGTTCTCCAAGTCGCCAATCTCACGATCGCACTCAAGGGCCTCGCCCTGGTCGAGGACGTATCGTTTGAGATTGCGGCGGGCGAAACGCTGGGGTTGGTTGGCGAGTCCGGATGCGGCAAGAGCGTTACCGCACTTGCGATCCAGCGCTTGCTGCCGTCGCGGCCGCTTGAGATCGCGGCTGGGCGCATCCAGTTTTCCGGCCGCGATCTTGCGAGCCTCGATGCGGCGGCGCTGCGCCGCGTGCGCGGCGGCGAGATCGGCATGATCTTCCAGGAGCCGATGACGTCGCTGAACCCCGTCTTCACGATCGGCGACCAGATCGGCGAGGTTTTGGCAATCCATCGCGGCTACGACCGGCGGCAATGCGACGCACGCGCGGCGGAACTTCTCGACCTTGTCGGCATTCCGGCTGCGGCGAGCCAACTCGAGCGCTATCCGCATCAATTGTCGGGGGGGCAGCGCCAGCGTGTGATGATCGCGATGGCGCTTGCTTGCGAGCCCAAACTTTTGATCGCCGACGAGCCGACGACGGCCCTCGACGTGACCGTGCAGGCGCAGATTCTCGAACTCATCGACCGGCTGCGGCGCGATTTGGGGCTCGCTTGTCTTTTGATCACGCACGATCTTGGCGTGGTCGGCGAGGTCTGCGCGCGCGTGGCGGTCATGTATGCAGGTCGCATCGTCGAGCAGGGGCCGGTCGAGCTGCTGTTCGGGCAGCCGCGCCATCGCTATACGCGTGCCCTCCTCGATACGATCCCGGCTGCAAACGTGCCGGGCCGCCCGTTGCCAGCGATTCCGGGCAACGTTCCGCCGCCGGGGGCGCGGGCCGCCGGTTGCGCTTTTGCCGAGCGCTGCACTGCCGCCGAAGCACGCTGCCGCACGCAATTGCCGCCGACAACGCGCATCGACGGGCGCGACGTTGCCTGCTGGAATCCCGTGCCATGACAGCACTCCTTGAAGTTCGCGAACTCGTCAAAACATATACCGACAAGCGCGGTCGGCGCGTGTCGGCCGTCGACGGCGTCAATCTCGATCTGGCGCAAGGCGAGGTGCTGGGTATTGTCGGCGAGTCCGGCTGCGGCAAGACGACGCTCGGGCGTACGATCCTGCGCTTGATGGCGCCCGATGCCGGTACGATCCGCTTCGAGGGTACGGACATCGCGCAACTGCCCGAGCGTCGCTTGAAGCCGTTTCGGCGCGAGATGCAGATGATTTTCCAGGATCCGTTCGGCTCGCTCAATCCGCGCCACAGGGTGGGTACTATCGTCGGCGAGCCGTTGGCGATACACGGGCACGGCGACGGCGCAAAGCGCGTCGCTGAGCTGCTCGAAACGGTCGGCTTGGGTGCAGCGGCAGCCTCGCGTTTTCCGCACGAGTTTTCGGGCGGCCAGCGCCAACGCATCGCAATCGCGCGCGCCCTTGCGTTGGGGCCGAAGCTGATTGTCGCCGACGAGCCTGTATCGGCCCTCGACGTTTCGATCCAATCGCAGATCATCAATCTGATTGCCGATCTGCGGCGGCGTCTGCATCTGTCGATGCTGTTCATCACGCACGATCTCTCGGTCGTGCGCCATGTCAGCGACCGCATCGCGGTCATGTATCTGGGCCGTATCGTCGAGAGCGGGGCGACCGAGGCGATCTTTGCGAAGCCCCGCCATCCCTATACGCAAGCGCTGATCTCGGCCATTCCGCGGCCACCGACGGCGGCCAAGACCGCGTCGTCGCGCATCGTGCTGAAGGGCGAAATTCCCGATCCCGCCGATCCGCCGCCGGGATGCCGCTTCCATCGCCGCTGCCCAATCGCGACCGAGATCTGTGCGCGCGCCGTACCCGAGTTGAAGATGCAGGCGGACCGGCTGGTCGCCTGCCATCACGCGCTGAGCGACGCACCGCCCGCCCAGACGCGCTGAACACGCAGGTCTGCGTCGAGTTCGACGATGTCGGCTTTGCGCCCGCGCGCAAGGTGCCCGAGCCGGTCTTGAAGGCCCAGAAACTTCGCAGGCGTGACGCACGCCATCGTCAACGCATCGACGCGTGCTATGCCGACATGCAAGACGGCGTTGCGCACGGCACCCGCCATGTCGAGATGCGCCCCTGCAAGCGTGCCGTCGGCGGAGGCGAGCTTGCCGTCGGCAAGCGACACCTTGCGGCTGAGGAGATCGAAAGACGTTTTATCCGAGCCGACGGACGGCATCGCATCGCTGACGAAGAACAGGCGCTCGTGCCCCATCAGGCGATAGGCCACCCGCACAACGAGTGGGTCGACATGCAGCAAGTCGCAGATCACGCTTGCGAACACGCGTGCATCGTCGAACACAACGCCCGGAATTCCGGGCGCGCGCGCCGATATCGGCGCCATGGCGTTGAACAGGTGTGTGACACCGGTCAAGCCTTCGTCGAGCGCGCGTCGGAAAGCGGGCGCGTCGGCGGCCGTGTGCCCGGCCGCGACGCGCAAACCTCCGGCGACAAGCTCGGCAATGAAACCGGCGGGGACTTCCTCGGGCGCTAGTGTGACAAGCGATTGACCGATTTTTGCGAAGCGCAGCAGCGCTGCTTTGCCGACCGCATCGAGGCGCGCAACCGCTTGTGGCGGATGAATGCCGATGCGGGCCGGGCTGATGAATGGGCCTTCGAGATGGAAGCCTGCCACGCCTGCCATCGTTAGCGTCGATGCAGCGTCGGCGAGCCGTTCCAGGACATCGGGCGTGTCGGTGATCAATGTGGGTAGCAGCGAAATGGTGCCCAGGCGGCGGTGGCTTGCGACGATGTTCGCGATCCCGGCGTGCGTCGGCGCATCGTTGAGCAGCACGCCGCCGCCGCCATTGACTTGCGCATCGACAAAGCCCGGTGCGAGCAAGGATCCCGGTGTTGGCGCATTTCCGGCAAGCGAAGGTGCGAGCTGCTGGCGCGGCAGTACGTCGGCGATATCGCCGCCCTGCAGCACGATTGCGTGGTCGTGCCGCAAGGTCGCACCGTCGAACAGCAAGTCGGCAGCAAGAATGGCGATTTCGCCGCGGGTCGTCGTATCGTCTTTCATCGGCACAGCAATCGTTTTCGGGCTCGGAACTTGACAATACCAATGCAAAACCACTTAGTCTCGACTTGGTTTTCAGGGAAGGTGGGGCAATGGACAAGCTGCAGATCGACGGCGGCAGGCGGCTTGAAGGCACCATCGCCATTGCGGGTGCCAAAAACGCCGCATTGCCGCAGATCGCCGCCTCGCTTTTGAGCCCGTATACGCTGACGCTGACCAATCTTCCGCAGGTCGGCGACGTCGCGAATATGTTGGGCGTGGTCGGCCGCCATGGCGTAGGCGTCAACGTTGCAGGCCCGCATACGGCGACACTCGATGCGGGCCCTGCCAATCATGTCGAAGCGCCCTACGATGTGGTGCGCAAAATGCGTGCGACCGTGCTGGTGTTGGGGCCGCTTGTCGCGCGCTTCGGGCGGGCGCGCGTGTCGTTGCCGGGCGGCTGCGCCATCGGTGCGCGGCCCATTGATCTGCACATGAAAGTGCTGGCGCAGCTCGGCACGTCGGTCGCTATCGAGAGCGGCTATATCGTGGCCGAAGCGCCCTCGGGCCTCGCCGGCGCGCGCATTGTGCTGGCCTCGCCCTCGGTCGGGGCCACGCAAACCGCAATGATGGCGGCCACATATGCGACGGGCGAAACCGAAATCGTCAATGCCGCGGGCGAGCCAGAAGTCGCCGATCTGGCCGCGTGCCTTGTCGCGATGGGAGCGAACATCGAAGGGGCGGGTACGCATCGTATCGCTGTGCAAGGCCCAACAAACTGGCGTGCGGCTCGCCATCACACGATCCCGGACCGCATCGAGGCCGGCACCTATGCGATGGCGGCCGCTATCACGCGCGGGCATTTGGAGCTTACGGGCGCGCGTCTCGAGCATCTGGGGGCGCTGGCACAGATGCTCGAGACGGTTGGTGCGCGCATGTGGCCGACAGATCGCGGCCTCATGGTCGCGTGCGACCGCCGCGTTACGGCGGCCGATATTTCGACCGAGCCTTATCCCGGTTTTCCGACCGATCTTCAGGCCCAGTACATGGCGCTTATGGCCGTGGCCGACGGCGCTTGCGCGGTCCGTGAAACGATCTTCGAAAACCGCTTCATGCATGTGCCGGAGCTCGTGCGCATGGGGGCGGACATTTCGCTGCGCGGGTCGACCGCTCTGGTGCGCGGACGATCCACGCTCGTCGGCGCACCGGTGATGGCCACCGATCTGCGCGCCTCGGTGTGCCTTGTGCTCGCAGGGCTCGTGGCCGAGGGGCAGACGACGGTGTCGCGCGTCTACCATCTCGATCGCGGCTACGAGGATCTCGCGCGCAAGCTTGTGCGTTGCGGGGCCGCCATCCGCCGCGTGCCGGAATAGGACGGGCGATGGCGCGCACGCTTTTCATCGGCATCGACGGCGGCGGGACGGGCTGCCGTGCGCGCATCGAAGACGATGCGGGCAATGTGCTCGGGCTCGGGCTTGCCGGGCCTGCGACCTCGCGGCTCGGGCTCGAAAAACTTTGGCAGTCGCTCGCGACCGCGTTTGGCGGTGCCATCGCCGAAGCCGATTTGTCGCCGGACGAGGTTGCGGCGATGCGCGCCGGTATCGGCATTGCCGGCTACGGCCGCAAGGGTTTTGCCGAACAGCTGCAGGCCGTGCGCCATCCGTTTGCGCAGGCGGTCTACACGAGCGACGCGATGGCGGCATGCGTGGGCGCGCATGGCGGTGCCGACGGCGGGATTGTGATCATCGGTACGGGTTCGATCGGCATTGCACGCGTCGGCGGTTCGGAACTGCGTGTCGGCGGCTACGGTTTCCCGATTTCCGACGAGGGCAGCGGTGCGGATCTGGGCCTGCAAGCGGTGCGCCTTGCTTTGCGCGCGCATGACGGCCGCCACGAAGCGGGCCCGCTGCTGCGTGCGGTGATGGCGCGCTTTGCCGACGCGCCTGCCGACGCAGTCGCGTGGATGGACAATGCGACGGCGACCGACTACGCCACACTCGCACCGCTCGTGATGCGCCATGCCGATTTGGGCGATCCGGTCGGCCGGCGGATCGTTCAGAACGCCGCCGAGCAGATCGACGGGCTCGTGCGCGCCTTGCTCGAACGCGGTGCTCCGCGCGTTGCGTTGCTCGGCGGGCTTGCGAGTGCCATGGAAGCATGGCTCGCGCCGGACGTGCGCCGTCGCCTGTCGCCGCCGCTCGGCGATGCGATGTCGGGTGCGATTGCTCTCGCGCGTGCGCTTTAGGCCGGTTTCGGTTTCTTCGCGCGCAGCATCAGCAGCGAGCCGCCGAGAATGAGGACGGCGCCCGCCCACAAGCTCGGCTTCGGGACTTCGGCGAACAGCAGATAGCCAAGCAATGCCGCCCAAATCAGGCCCGAATAGTCGGCAACTGCGACGCGTGCGGCAGGCAGTTTGGCGATCGCACTGGCGAATGCAAGATAGCCGCCGGCACCGAACAGCCCGAGTGCGGCAAACAGGAGGCCGTCTTGCAGTGTCGGCAGGGCAACTTCGATTGCTACGATCGCAGGCAGCAGCAGTGCCGAGGCAAGCAACGACTGCGTCAGCACGATCGTCACGACGGGTTCGTGTGCGGTCTGAGCGCGCAGCAGAACATTGCCGAGCGCGTAGGTGACGGGCGAGGCGATGGCGCAAGCGAGGGCGAACCAAGGACGCGGCACAGTTTCGTCGGCCTGCGCGTCGCCGAGGGCCACCCAAACCACACCGGCAAAACCGCACGCGATCGCCACCGCCGTGATGCGATCGACCTTTTCGCTTAGCAAGAGGGCGCCGAACAGGGCCACGAAAATCGGTGCGGTGTAGGACAGCACAAACACTTCGGCCAATGGCAGATGCCCGAGCGCATAGAAAAACGCGGACGTGGTCGCGACCATCAGAACAGCACGTAGGCCGTGCGCTGCCAATCGATCGCGGCGCGGCCAACCGGGACGCAGTACGAATGCGGCAGCGCCGATCCACAGGGCCGAAAACGCGAAACGCGCGAAGACGATTTGAAACGTGCCGTAGTCGGCGGCGAGCGCTTTGGCGATCGCATCCATAACCGTCAGCAAGGCAATGCCGCCGATCGCGAGGGCAAACATGCGCGCTTCAGTCGACATTGTCGGTCCTTGCCAGGCATGATTTTGAACGTTTGGCGGCGGCAAAGTGGTATTGCCATTCGGCGAGAAAGGTCATATAGTGGTATTATGTTTTGCCGAACAATGCAATGACGACCGAAAACGCCGACAAGCGGTTTGTCGATCTGGACGCGCGGCCGTTGGCCGACGCACTTGCGGCAATGTGGCAAGGGCAGGTGCGTGCGGTTGCCGCCATCCGCCCGGCCTTGCCCGCGATCGCAGCAGCGGTCGAGGCGGCCGCCAAAGCGCTCGGCACGCGCGGGCGGCTCGTCTATGTCGGGGCAGGTACATCGGGCCGCGTTGCGGTGCAGGACGGATCGGAATTGCCGCCCACCTTCGATTGGCCCGAGCGGCGCGTCGTGTTTGCGATGGCCGGGGGGCCGCGCGCCTTTTTACGCAGTGTCGAGGGCGCCGAAGACGATGCCGAGGCTGGCGCCAAAGCCATGCGCCGTCTGCGCGTCAAAGCGGGCGACGTCGTGATCGGCGTGGCCGCAAGCGGCACCACGCCGTTCACCGTGTCTGCATTGCGCGCGGCACGGCGGCAGAAAGCCGTCACGATCGCGTTGGCAAGCAACCCCAAAACGCCGCTCTTGTCGGCGGCGGCGTTTCCGATTCTGGTCGAAACCGGCAGCGAAGCGATCGCCGGTTCCACGCGCATGAAGGCGGGCACGGCGCAGAAGATCGTGCTCAATCTTCTGTCGACCGGCATCATGCTGCGCTTGGGCCGCGTCTATCGCGGGCTCATGGTCAATATGCGCCCGACCAACGCCAAGTTGCGGCGGCGCGCCGAAGCGATGGTCGCCAAGCTCGGGCATTGCACGGTGCAAGAAGCTGCAAGCGCTTTGGATGCGGCCAAAGGCGAGATCAAACTTGCCGTACTTCTGCGCGCAGGTCTTGGCCTTGCAAAAGCGCGGGCACTGCTCAAGCGCCATGACGGACGTTTGCGCGCGGCCCTCGCCGAACTCGAAACCGACCGATGAGTGCGGCTCTTGGCGAAATCCGGCTCGATCCGAAGAGTCCGACGCCGCTTTATCTGCAATTGGCCGAAAGCATCCGCAATCTGATTGCCGAGGGGCGCATTCGCACGGGCGATGCGTTGCCCTCCGAGCGCGAACTCAGCCAGACGAGCGGCATTTCACGCGTGACGGTGCGCAAGGCGATCGATGCGCTGTTTCGCGAGGGACTCTTGTCGCGCCGTCACGGCTCAGGGACCTACATCGCCCCGCGCATCGAACAACCCGCAGCTTTGCTTGCTGGCTTTTCGGCGGACATGGCGAGCCGCGGCATGAAGCCGGGTTCGCAGCTGATCGAGCATTTGGTGGGGGCGCCCACGCCCGAAGAAGCGCTTGCGTTGGGCTTGGGCATCGGTGCGACGGTGCGGCGCTTGGCGCGCGTGCGTACCGCCGACGGCGAGCCGCTCGCGATCGAGCGCGCGGCAATTCCGACGGCGTTTTTGCCGCACTACGCGCCGCAGGATTCGTCGCTCTATGTCGCCCTCGAACAGCGCGGCTACCGGCCCGTGCGCGGTTTGCAGCGCCTTCAGGCGTCGCTGGCCTCGCCAAGCGAAGCGGCCCTGCTCGGCATCCCGACGGGGGCTGCGATCCTGCGCATCGAGCGGCGCTCGTTTCTTGCAAACGGCACGCCGGTTGAGTTCACGCGCTCGGCCTATCGCGGCGACCGCTACGATTTCATCGCCGACGTGAGCGAGCTCAAGCGCGAAAGCAAAGTCTGATGTCGGCGATGGCCGACGAGATCGCCGAATGCGCGCGCGTGGTGCGCGGCATTCGCTTGCGTGGCGCCGAGATCGCGGCCGTCGCAGGCCGCCTCGATCTCGGCTCTGCCAAGCTCGCACTTGTGTGCGGACGCGGCAGCTCCGGCCATGCGGGCGTGCATTTGCGCTATCTGATCGAAACGCGCCTGGGATTGCCGGTTTCGAGTGTGGCGCCGTCGGTCTTCTCGGCCTTCAAGGGCGACATGCGGCTCGATCGCGTGCCGTTTTTTGTGATCTCGCAATCAGGCCGCAGCCCGGATCTTGTCGTCGCAACGCAAAAGGCGCGCGCTTGCGGTGCGCGCACGGTCGCGATCGTCAACGACGCGCATTCGCCCGTTGCTGAAGCCGCCGAATTCGTGCTGCCGCTCGAGGCGGGCTCCGAAATCTCGGTCGCGGCCACAAAGTCCGTCGTGGGCTCGATGGCGCTTGGGGCTGGTCTCGTTGCAGCACTCGCGCAGGATGCCGTGCTCGACCAAGCACTCGATCGTTTGCCCGATCGGCTCGAGTCCGCGTTGTCGCTCGATTGGCAGAAGCTGCTCGCACCGCTTGGCGAGGCGCAATGCGCCTTCGCGATCGCGCGCGGCTTTGGCCTCGGAGTCGCGCGTGAGGTTGCGCTGAAGCTTGCCGAAACCTTGCGCCTGCCGGCCTTCGCCTACAGTGCAGCCGAGTTTCTGCACGGGCCGCGCGCGTCGTTGGGTGCGCGCATGCCAGTGATCGTTTTGCGTTTGGGCGACGAAACGGCGGAGTCCGTCGATGCGACGGTGCGTACGTTACGCGCAGCAGGGCAGGCGGTCTTTGTGTGTGGCGGCGACGGCGATCTTGCTTGGATCGCCGACGATCATCCAGCCATCGATTCGATTGCGATGCTCGTCCCGGCCTATCGGTTAATCGAGCAAGCAACCCGACGCGCCGGTTTCGATCCCGATAATCCGCCGCATCTCAAGAAGATCACCGAAACCTTATAGGGCGTCGATGCCGTGCGGGTCGATTCGGTGCCAATGAAGCGGAACGCGGTATTTTGTTACGTCAAGCCGACCATTTATGCACAGGCTGATCCTTCGATATATTATTAGATTTTTTTATATTCGTGCTTGGGACTATCATTTTATTTTAATTAAATTCTCTACAATGCTGTTCTTAAAGCGTTAATTTGCGTGTTGTTGATTAGGGAAGCTAATAAATAGATGTGCCCTTAGTTTAGGCAGAACGCAACAAGGTGCGACATAAATGCTGCGTTTTCGACCGATTGAACTTGTCAATTTGAGACGCAAAGTGCTAATTTTAGATAATTATTGTTAATGGCGAACTGATCAGCCGTTCTACTTTGCTACCGTAAGGCCTTGTGAGGGAGTTGGTGTTATCACCATTTCGCTGAACGCATCGGGCGGATTGAATTCGTTCTCGTCCTCCAACGTTGTTGTAGCCCCCTAATTTCCGGACACGGCCTACCGGGTTTTGCGATCCGCGATGAACTCGCGAGGTGAACGATATCCGAGAGCGCGATGCGGGTGAACGGTGTTGTAGTGCTCGAACCATTTGGGC
>Ga0315907_10001695_pt1 | contig 29393 bp, 49 predicted proteins | sample LakEriMetagenome_3_FD_203525 | JGI IMG/M metagenome (GOLD analysis project Ga0315907, IMG submission 203525) | Freshwater fungal communities from buoy surface, Lake Erie, Ohio, United States - Buoy 12 MA123 | ecosystem: Environmental > Aquatic > Freshwater > Lake > Lake biofilm | place: USA...
CCGAGTACGAAATATATTCGGAGTTATTCAAAATACGTATGGGGTTGATTTCCAAGGTACGTTTTTATCGGACCCACGATTTGCAGCAGCATACCTATGGTTGAAAAAAGCAGAAGTTCCACAATTTACGTCTCAAGCTACACCTATTGACTTTGACTCGGTCACGTTTTGGGATCCAGGAGCTGTTGATTACGTCACAGTTGATTTGGTAGCAAACACCATTCGATATATCACTCAACCCACATTACTCAATCCACCCGTTCAGCATTTTATTGACATCGTTATTTCTGGTGTTTCAAATACCTCTCTTTCTTATTGGATTGACGTCTATATAAATGGAACATTGAACAATACTATTGAGGGAATTGGAAACGCAACGTACAACATTATAACGGACAATAATAGTGCAGGAATTGATAATACCATTTATTTGGTATTGCGAGCACAGAGCACTTTAACATTCGACTCAATAATCAACAGTTATTTCACAGGTTTAATAGCATACATCCCTGTCACTCTTCCCGATTATTCAATAACAAATGCCAATCAAACAGCGATGGCTTATGTTAACCTTTCGGATTTGATGCCAGACATGAAAGTGGCTGACTTTTTCGCAGGAGTGCTCAAAGAATGTAATTTAACTTGCTACGGAATATCGGAGAACGTTTACCAAGTCGAGCCATTGGAAGAGTGGTATCAGAAAGGTCAAATTATCGACATCACTCAACACACCATAGTGGAGAACATCGATGTGGAGCGAATAAAACTATACAGGACCATCAAGTTCAAATACCAAGAGTCGCTGTCTTTCATGAATCAGCAATTCAAACAGTTTTTCAATAGGCAGTACGGTGACTTGGATTATTCCTACCCATACGATGGAGAAGAGTACACGATTGAAGTGCCATTTGAAAACTTGCTATTTAACAGATTTGAAAACGAGGACATCCAGGTAGGTTATGCATTGGGGACAGGACCAGAGTTTAAACCGTATGTTCCTAAACCAATTTTGCTGTATAAATTTGGAGGTATCAGCACAAATACATGGTATCTAGATAATGGAACAACTGTCGATGGATTAAACCAATACATGGCTTTCGGGCAGGATCTACAAGTAGATGGTGTTGATTATTCTTTGAACTGGGGTGCAGAAACATCCACACTTTGGAACACTCCAATCAACAACGGATTGTACGAAACGTATTACTTTAATTATATTGTTAACCTCTTCAACCAGAAGAACAGACTGACGTATGTCAAGGCAAACTTGCCGATAACGATACTGACCTCTCTGCGTTTAAATGACCGACTCGTGATCCGAGACAAAAGGTACATTATAAACGAGATGAAATCGGACCTTACAAGTGGAGAGGTGGAGTTTACATTGATAAATGACTTCAGACCACTTGGACCAACCAGAAGTATTGCAGGTCAAGTTGGAGTAGGTGGTGTAGCACTCATCAATACTTATGTTGCTGTTCCAAACGGTACTTATCGAATAACAATTGACATCACAGGAACAGGAGTGACTTCTATTTCTCAAACCGAGTTCTTTGAGGATGCCACAATTCAAATCGAGATCCCAGAGAATACAAATTTGATTTATCAGCTTATAACAGAGGAAGGAGACAATTTAATTACTGAAGGTGGAAGTGGATTAGTGAACGAGGAGGGAAGAGAACTGGTTTACAACATTCCAATGGTACTTGAAAACTACGATGGATCAACAACAACGCAATACATACAAATAATACAAGCAGGATGATAACAAATGTACTGAACATGCTACGGATGTCACACCACTACGGAATATCGGAGAATGTGGAAATTGCCAAGGGCAAGTATAAAATACCAACCACTGTAAAAGAGGTTTTTAATCAAGCTATTCGTGAACGCAAAATGAAAAAAGCACTGAAAAATGGAAGAGTATAAAGCAAAGGTCTCGATAGACACTACATCGGCAACCCAGTCAATAAATAATCTCGGAGATGCCATTAGTGATGTAGGAGATGAGCTCGTACCTCTGACTTCCCAAATGGGAGAGATGGAGGACAAGTTGATGCTCATGGCACACGCAGGAGACACGTCTTCCGAGGAGTTTAAGAAGCTATCGAAAGAGGTAGCAGGTATGCGTAAGACCATACGAGAAACAGACGCAGGAATTGAAGCATTGTCAATGACTACTTCTCAAAAGTTGGGAGGAGCATTAGGTGGTGTTGCATCTGGATTTGAACTTGTGCAAGGTGCTATGGGTGCTATGGGTGCTGATAGTGCTGAAGTTGAAGAAGCATTGCTCAAGGTGCAATCGGCTATGGCTATGGCACAGGGAGTCCAGGGAATCAGAGAAGCAGTGCCAGCTTTCAAAGCCATGGGATCCACAGCAGTTACTGCATTTAATGGAATAAAAGGAGCTATCGGTGCAACAGGTATTGGATTGTTAGTAGTAGCCATAGGTGCTTTGTACGCAAACTTTGACAAGCTATCTGGAATTGTAGATTGGGCAAAGGAGAAATTTGAAGGGATGGGTGACGGTATAAAATCCGTTTTAACCATTGCTTTATTTCCATTCATCATTGCAATCGAAACAATCAAAGCAGGATTAGTTGCTCTTGGAATAATCGAAAGTGATGAAGACAAAGCACGAAAAGCACAGCACCAAAGACGAATGGCACAGGTTGATGCCAGAATGGAAAAAGAAGCTGAAGCAGCTAAACAAAGGAAAGAAAACTTTGATAATGAGCAGAAAAACTATGACCGAGCAATAGCACTCGCAGAGGCAGAGGGTAAATCAACTCTTGGATTGCAAAAACAAAAAATTGAAGGATCCATCAAGTTCCAGGAACAGCAGATTAAGGAAATGGAAAACTCCATTGCTGCAATCAAGTTTGTGCAAGAGCAGAGTGGATGGATGGCAAAAGGATTAAAGGACATTGTCGACCAAGCCGAGAGTGACTTAAACACGATGAAAAATGATTTGAAGGATGCACAGACAGACCTCAAATTATTAGATATAAATGCCAAAAAAGAAGCAGCTGCCAGAGCAGAGGAAGCGAGACAAGCAGAACTAGAAAGACTCGCAGCAGAAAATGATGCCAAGCGAGAACTTTATGTACAGGATGCCGAAATGCAACGTGAAATAGACGCATTGGCAGCAGAAGAAGCACTTGCAGCACAGGAAGCACAGCAAGCCGAGTCTCTTCGATTAGCACAAGAATATCAAGACCAATTATTAGCTCTTCCCGAAGAGGAGATTGCAATTGAAGAGGAGAAGTTTTCTAAACTTGAAGAACTCCAAATGAAGTGGGCAACAGGAATGAAAACCCACCGTAAGGAAATGAATGACGCAATGATAGACGGAGCGAGTAACATGTTCGCTACCCTTTCATCCCTTTCGGAGTTATTCCAAGGCAAGTCAAAAAAGGCACAGGAACGTGCATTTAAGGTGCAGAAAGCAGCACAGATAGGTCAAGCTACCATTGACACTTTTAAAGCAGCCACAGGGGCTTTTAGTTCAATGTCAAGCATTCCAGTTGTCGGTCCTGCATTGGGAGCAGTCGCAGCAGCAGCAGCAGTCGCAGCAGGATTGGCAAATATTAAAAAAATAGCTTCTGCAAAGTTTGATGGTGGTACAGTTCCATCCGATGGTGGTGGTGGAGGTGTTGGTGACACAGGTGGAGGTGGTACTTCTTCAATCATGTCTCCAAACTTTAACATTGTAGGAAATAATCCTGTAAACCAACTCGCACAACTCGGATCCCAACCTGTGCAGGCATACGTTGTGAGTGGAGAAGTTACTACAGCACAATCCCTGGACCGAAACAGAATTAAAAACGCAACATTGTAAAAAATCAAAGTTTTCAAGTTATGAATATAATTGAAATGGTATTGAATGAGGAGAATGTGAAGCAGGGAGTGCACGCAGTCTCCGTTGTTGAGTCTCCAGCTATTGAAGAGGACTGGATTGCCCTATCAAAGCAGTATGTCGAACTAAAAGCAATTGATGAGGAGAAACGTATCCTTATGGGTGCTGCCCTCGTTCCAGACAAGCAGATTTATCGCAGAGACAAAAAAGAGGAGTTTTATATTTATTTCTCCAAGGACACAATTCGCAAAGCATCACAATTGTTTCTCAAAAGGTCCAATCAAAACAATGCGACCTATGAGCACCAATCAAAAATTGATGGAATGTCTGTTGTTGAGTCCTGGATCATTGAAGATGAAAAGCAAGACAAGTCTGCCTTGTATAATTTCTCTCTTCCTGTGGGAACTTGGATGATTTCGATGAAAGTCGATAATGATGAGGTTTGGAATAAAGTTAAAGCAGGAGACATCAAAGGATTTTCAATTGAGGGGTACTTTGAGCCATCCGAAACAAAACTATCTGCTGAAAAATCGGATGAAGAATTATTAAATGAAATCTTAAATATATTGAACGCATAATGTCAGAAAGAAGAAGAATAACAAATTCGCAGTTCGATAATGTACTAGAAAATTTTGATGTTTTTAGTGGATTTGAAAATGCAGTTCCTGAGAAGGGAGCTATAGTATATTCAGAAGGAAGAGTTTATTATGGGGATGGAGTGGAATTTTTGCAACTAGCGAATAGTACTGAAGTTCCTTCTACGCAGAGTGGTTATGAGTTAATAGCTGATACTCAATATACTTCAGGATCTCCTCTTACTTTTACTGCTTCTCCATTTGTAATTACAAATAATGCAGGAGTAAATATTCAAAATAATTTAACTTGTTTTGATAATAACATAATCAAATTAGAAGCTAATAGAATTTTTACTATATCAGTTTCTTTTACTGCTAATGTATCATCTAATAATCAACACGCAGATTTATACTTTGGAGATGCAGTTACAGGAACTATAGTTAACGGATATTCTGATGTTCTTCCATTTGTTAAAGGTAACGGAGTAAATCATAAGTTTACTAAAACTTTTCAAATAGTAGGAACTGAAGCTACTGAGAATACAGGAATTAAAGTTTATTTATCTCCTTCTCATGCAGGAAGTATATTTAATGTAGAATTTATAATAAATAGATCTATCTAATGAAGTCAAAGAGCAGTCCAAAGGGAGGTAAAAGAGGATGCCTATGCAAGGACAATACCTACTCCTCAAAATGTTGCACAGGCGAACTTTATGCACAGGGCATCGGAGCATTACAAGGGGGAAGGGAGGTTAATAAGCAACAAGATAATACTGTTACTCATATCATACGAATTCATGAGTAACATAATTAAAAAAGGTAACAGATAAAATCAATTAAGTTAAAAGAACATGGAGAAAAACGTCTTATCAAAACTCTACAAAGGAGAAGTGCAAGTGGAGCTTGCCGAGGTAAAGGTTGACTTGGCAAACATCAATGACTTCAAAAAATTGTATGACCAAGCACAAAAGTATTATGTTGATTTCAATAAAGCATACGGAGAACTAGATAAAATCAAAGGTAGCGTAGTTGAAAACGGAACTAATTTTCTTAGTGCATCAGATGAATTAAATTTATTAGGTGCAACTTTCAAAAAGCAATTTGCCGAATTGGGATTGAATTATTTAGATTACCCAGAATTTAAAAACGCAGGAAGTTTGCTTAAATTCTACGATGTAATTAGAAAAATGACTGACACTGCAAAACAAATTTAATTAACATGAATAAAGACGTACTAAACAAACTTGCGAAGATTGAAAGCAAGGTGGAGCTGGCAGAGGTTCGAGTGGACTTGGCAAAAATTAGTGATTTAGAAGCCGCATATCAAAAAGGTCGAGCATCAGTTGATAAAGCTAATGCTCTAAGTGTTCAGCTTGGAGATGCCGTAACATTATGGAATAAAACATTTGCTCCATTAAAAAACGAAATTACATCAGTAGAGCAATCAATTACAGATGGCTACAAACTAATTTCTGTACTACAAAAACAAGCAAGTGATTTAGGTATAACAGAGATTCCAGAAGTCAATAAAATAGAAGGTTATTTACAAGGTTTTGGAAAAACTGCATCAGCATTAAGAGGTGCAGTAAATGACAATAAAAATAGAATGAACACTCAATTTTAATTAGAATGACAACTAAAGAAAAACTATCTGCTATCGGGAAAATCATCTTGGGTAAAGCAGTAATCGTAGAACTAGCTCAAATGAAATTAGCCGATGGAGTAACTATCCTAGAAGCGGATGCATTCGAAGCAGGAATGGAAGTGTACGTGGTAACACCAGACGGTAACGTACCTGTTCCAGTTGGGGAATACGAACTAGAAAACGGAATGATCCTGGTAGTTGCTACAGAGGGAATGATTGAGGACATCAAAGAGATGGAAGTAGTAGAAGAAGAAGCTCCAGAAGTAGAAGAAGAAGCTCCTGTAGAAGCACAAGCTGAAGCTACTGAACGTCAACCAAAACGCACTATCGAATCAGTGGTTAAAGAGCACCATTTCTCAAGTGAATTGGAAACAATCAAAGCAGAGCTTGCAGCATTGAAAGCAGAGAAAGATGCATTAGCTACAGAATTGGAAAATAAGAAAACAGAGTTATCAGCAGCAGCAGTTTCTCCGATTTCGTACAATCCAGAAAACGAACAAAAAACAGAGGTCTTCAAATACGGAACTAAACGTTCACAAGACTCCCTGGATCGAGTATTAAACAAATTGTATTAACAAAATAAAACCAAAAAAAAATGCCAACAACAATCGACATTACATCAACGTACAGAGGCGAATCAGCAGGTAAATATATCGGAGCTGCTTTGCTTTCTGCAAACACAATCGAGAACGGAGGGGTAACAGTAATGCCCAATGTAAAATACCGTTCAGTAATTAAACGTTTCGACAGTTCCGACATTTTGAAAGATGCGTCATGTGACTTCACAGCATCTGGAAATGTTATTCTGACAGAGCGTATTATTGAGCCAAAAGAGCTAGACGTAAACGTAGTTCTTTGTAAACAAGACTTCCGCTCGGATTGGAACGCAATCGAAATGGGATACTCTGCTTACGATGTACTCCCTAAATCATTTCAAGATTTCCTTTTAGCACGCATGTTAGGACAAGTAGCAGAAGCTACAGAGAATAACCTATGGCATGGTGTAAACGCTACTAACGGAGAATTCGGTGGTATCTTTACTCAAGCACTCGCACAAGCAGGAACAGGAATTCCAATTGCTCAAGTAGTAGACGGAACAACTGTAGATGCATCGAATGTTATTGCAGAAATGGGTAAAGTAGTAGATGCTATTCCTGCTCGTTTGTACGGCAAAGAAGGATTGAAGCTTTATGTATCTCAAAATGTAGCTCGTGCTTACGTTCGTGCTTTGGGTGGATTTGCAGCAGCAGGAGTTGGTGGTGCAGGTACAAACGCACAAGGTACACAATGGTACGGAGCAGGTGCAGGTTTGTCTTTTGACGGTGTTCCTGTATTTGTTGCAAACGGATTGCAGAACAACGAAATGTTGGCAACTACATCTGATAACATTTATTTTGGAACAGGATTATTGAATGACAGCCAAGAGGTGAAAATCATCGACATGGCAAACATCGATGGATCACAAAATGTTCGTTTCGTTATGCGATTTACAGCAGGAACGCAAATTGGCATCTTGGAGGATTGCGTTGTTTATCGCATCGACTAATCAACCACAAACATACAGGGGAGTGGGTGGATTGCCTACTCCCTATTTTTTAACACAAAAAAAAAGCAAATATGAGCTGTGATATAAGCCATGGTCGATTGGAGACATGCAAAGACTCGGTTTCTGGATTGGATGCAATCTACTTCATCAATTTTGGAATTGCACCAGAGAATGTTACCATTGATGCAGACAGTGTAGTGACTGCTGTAACAGGGGTAACAGAATTATACAAATACGAACTTAAAGGAGCGAACTCTTTTGAGCAAACAATCCAAACTTCACGTGATAACGGTACAACATTCTTTGAACAAGTTGTTGTTGCACAATTGAAGAAGCAGGACATCACTACGCACAAGACTGTGAAATTGTTAGCTTACGGAAGACCTCACATCGTTGTTCGCACTCGTTCTTCAAACTACTTCATTGTAGGATTGGAAAGAGGTGCTGACATGACTGCTGGTACTATATCAAGTGGTACTGCCTTGGGGGACTTCAATGGTTATAATTTGACATTTAGTGCCATGGAGAATGCCCCTGCCAATTTCCTAGATTGTCTTAACGAAACTGAACTAATTGCAGTTTTTGACGGAGCGGACATTGTTACGATATAAACCCTGCCATGTAGATAAGAAGAGGAGATTGCCTAGTGCGTCTCCTTTTTTTTTGGAACAATCCGAAGTTTTGCAGTTAATTGTTTATGATTATACTCACACCAGAAATCGGAACTAAAGTTTTAAACCTAATACCAAGGGATGAGGACATGGCTTATATTACGCTGCGTGATGACTCCAACAACACAACAGAGACATTTACTATTGAAAATGTAATTTTCGCTGAATGGTACTTCATTGTTCAATTTGAATTGGAAGCACCACTCCTGGAAAACCGTTATTATAACCTCACAATATTTGCAGCAGACGATACCATCTCTTATAAAGACAGGATCTTTGTAACTTCACAGCCAACTCAAGACTTCTCCGTTAACAATAATCCAAACGGACAGAGCAAGTACAAATCAAACAATTCAGCAAACGACTTCATTACTTATGGAGAATAAATACAACAACATTCGTGTAGTGGAGCTATCGAAATACGAAGCACCTATAGTTCAAGAAAGTAACAGAGAAGATTGGGTAACCTACGGAGAGAACGACTCATACTTTCAGTATTTGATTGACCGTTATACATACTCGCCAACAAATAATGCCATCATCAATAATATTTCTCGATTGATTTATGGTAGAGGATTGAAAGCATTGGATGCTTCTGCAAAACCGAACGAGTACGCAAACATGATTACCTTGTTTCCAAAGGATGAAACCAAGCGACAAATTATGGATGCCAAAATGCTCGGTCAATTTGCAATCCAGGTAATCTACGCAAAGGATCGAAAGACGATTGCCAAGACTGCTCACATTCCAATCCAATTGTTGCGACCAGAAAAGTGCAATAAAGAGGGTAAAATTGAAGCATACTATTATTCCGATAATTGGCAGGATACAAAAAAGTTTAAACCTAAACGTATACCTGCATTCGGAACTTCAAATGAGCCACTTGAAATATTGATGGTGCAGCCATACTCGGTAGGAATGAAATATTTTTCATTGGTGGATTACCAAGGAGCTCTTCCTTATTGCAAGTTGGAGCAGGAAATTGCTGACTATCTTATCAATGAGGTTCAAAATGGATTTTCTGGCACAAAAATCATAAACTTCAACAATGGAATCCCTACGGATGAGGAGATGGATGAAACCGAAAACAAGGTTACAAACAAACTCACGGGAAGTAAAGGGAAGAGGGTAATTGTTTCGTTTAACCACTCGGATGCACAAAAGACTACGGTGGATGACATCCCTTTAAATGACGCACCACAGCATTATGAGTACCTTGCAGATGAGTGCATGAGAAAGATTATGCTTGGACACAATGTGACATCCCCTCTTTTATTTGGAGTTTCATCATCAAATGGATTTAGTTCCAATGCAGATGAGTTAAAGAACTCCTTTGTGCTTTACTACAACATGGTAATTCGACCTTACCAAGACCTCATCATTGATGCATACAATCAGATTCTAGCTTATAATGGAATCAAACTTAAACTCTATTTTGAGACATTGAAACCTTTGGAGTTCCAGGGAGCAGATGGAAAGGTGGAAGAGACACAATTGTCTTCACAGGATGATTTGAAAATGATATTAGATGAGGTAGACCGTAATCAACTATCAGATGAATGGGTAATGGTTGACGAAAGAGAGGTTGGAGACGATGAAACTGACCTGGATCAAAAGTTAGTTGACGCAGAATTTACTCTAGAGCCAAAAACATCGTTTTTAAGCAAGGTTATTCATCTAGTGCAGACTGGAAACCCTCTGCCGAAATTAAAGAGCTCACAGGACAAAAATGTCAAGGAGTTAAAATACTTCAAAGTTCGCTACAAATACACAGGCAATAAATCTCCAGAGCGAGACTTTTGCAGAGCTATGATGGCAAAGGAGGACCGTTTATTCCGAAAGGAAGACATAGATGCCATGAGTTTGAAAGCAGTTAATGCAGGTTTTGGAGAAAACGGTGCAAACACATACGATATTTTCAAGTTTAAAGGTGGACCGAGATGTCATCACAAATGGGCAAGGGTAACTTTTATGCTTGACCTTAATCGAATAGAGGATGGATACCAAGAGATAGGAACACGAGCAGCCGAAATTAAAGGTTACAAAGTGACAAATCCATACGAAGTTTCTGTTTACCCAAACAACCTACCTCTAAAAGGTTTCTCACCCAATAATCCAAACAGACCAAAAGACGCAAAATAATGGAACAGGCATTACTAATATCGAGAAATGACATCGTATCATTGACTGCCATGGGTGGTTCTGTAGATACGGACAAGTTCATTCAATTCATCAAAATAGCACAAGACATCCACGTGCAAGGTTACCTTGGCACTAATCTTCTTCAAAAGATACAAGAGGACATTTTGAATGATGACTTAACGGATCCTTACCTTTCATTGGTGGTCAATTACGTTAAACCAATTCTTATTCACTGGGCAATGGTAGAGTACCTTCCATTTGCAGCATACACGATTGCAAACAAAGGAGTGTACAAGCACAGCTCGGAGAACGCAGAGAATGTCGAAAAAACAGAAGTTGATTATTTAGTGGAGAAAGAAAGACAAATTGCACAAAGCTACACTCAACGGTTCCTGGATCACATGACTTCCTTTGGATACTTGTACCCAGAATATTATACAAATCAGAGTGGCGATGTTTACCCTAAACACGATAATTTTTTTACTGGATGGCATCTTTAAAACAATACAAACCAAAGAACGACAACATCAAAAAGTTAGAAATCTACTTATCACAATATAGAGATGCAAAACACACGAATATCGGAACTCGCAACAACGGGAACAATAGCAGCAAGCGACCTGCTGATAACAAGTGAGTATAATGGAGTTTCTTTTGACTCTAGAAATATCACAGGACAGGATGCAGCACAGTCACTTCGACTTCTTGCACCCGTTTTATGGACTGTTGATTTAATGGACTCTACCTCAATTGATATTTATGCTCCGTATACGATGAGTATAGACACAGTAGTTAATTTGGTAAATGCACCGACAACAACAATTCTTGTAGGAGGAGTTTCTTATACATTGGGGAGTTATATTGGTGGTGGAGTTTTAATCAACATCACCGTTTCTACAGCATCAGTTCTTAACTTAAATATTACTCAAATAATATGAGAGATTTATATATTAAAGCTGAAGCAAGTACACCAGCTCCTGTCGGCATGCCGTTACTTCAGACTGGACAGACCACATCCTACAGAACAGGCGATGACATTAGCAGAGGACGTCTAACAAACTTTACCACCCTTGCTAGCAATAATCCATGGGGCAATACAAATCGTTTCACAGACACAGCAGGAACGCAAACCTACGCTAATGGAATAGTTATCGATTGGAGCACATACGATAATTCAACTGTTCTTTGTTATTTTATTGGAGACGCATCCACATATCGAAACTGGAACACATCCATTGACTTAAAGTTATCAGCAACTATTGGAGGACTGACAACGTGGTATTTATGGAATGCTAGAGAAATGATTAACCTTCTAGATTTTTCTAAAAAACCATACAGAATGAATTATGCTCCTTTTAACTTTGGGAGTACTCAGAGATACTTTCATACTTCAACAGATTATGACGGTACGAATTCATTTATTGTTGACCTTGGAGGTAAACCATTAGAAACGGGATCTAAAACTTCAGCTTATTTAACAATTTACGTGCGAGTGTGCACCGTAACAGGAACAACCTTATCTTAAAGAAATGACTTACAAATTTGACCAGTTTAATGTTGAAATCACTGATCCGAATATATCAGTAGTTAATGTGTTGGATAACATCTCTGCAAAGCAATGCAGTGTGGAAGTTCTGCTTCAAACAGTGGATGCCAACTTTGGAGTGACTCTTTCTGGATTTACCTACACTTCCGATTGGACTGACGAAGAGGTGGAAATCTGGACTTTAACTGAACTTCAAAAGTACGCAGTATGAGAACGTATATTTTAGCACTTTCCATCTCTTTGCTTACGATATTCACTCCCATTGTGCCATTTGTATTGTTGGCTTTCGGAGCTATCATTCTCGACCTTTATTTTGGATTATGGAAGACCGTTCGTCTTTTTGGATGGCGAGCAGTTAGATCCAGGAGATTGTCGGACACCATCACCAAAACTCTGCTTTATGTTGGAGGTATTGTAATGATATTTCTAGCAGAGATATTTGTGCTGAAAGGATTATGTGAACAGTATACAAATATTCAATTCATCCTCACAAAGGCATTCACGTTGTTTTGTTTGATGACGGAGGGTAAATCCATCAATGAAAGTTACTTCGCTGTTACAGGCAAAAACCTGTGGGCGAGTTTCGTTATATTTGTACAGCGAGCAAGACAAGAAGAAGATAAAAAAAAATAGTATGTTGACAACAAGACAAACCACAGCCAAGTATGGAACTCCGACTATCACAGGAGCAGAATATTTAGTAACATTACAGCTACCGTATCCTATGCGTTTAGCTTGGGATCTCGAAACAAAGGTCACAAGAATGCGATGTCACAAATTAGTGAAAGACAACTTTGAAGCAGTATTTAATGAACTCTTGGAAGTCTATGGATACGAAAAGATAGAGGAGCTTGGCATTGATTTATTCGGTGGGTGCTTTACATACAGAAAGATGAGAGGTGGTACAGAGTTCTCCAAACATTCATGGGGCATAGCAATCGACCTAGATCCCGTTAGAAACCAACTGCATGAAACTTCAAAGACTGCTCGTTTCGCTCGACCAGAATATAAACCAATGATTGAAATTTTTTACAAGCATGGGTTTGTTGGACTTGGCAAAGAGAAAAATTACGATTGGATGCACTTTGAAATAAAACAATAATTGAAACAAAGCATCAATACATCCGTTCTGCGAGCATTTATTATTAATTCGATAGGATTTATTATTGATTGCTTTTTAAACGCATTAAACAAAAGAAAAATGGCAAAGAAAAAAAAGGACTTGGACATCAACATCGACACAAAAAATATTGACGTTCACATAACGAGAAAGGATGGAGAGTTGAATGCTGAACTCGACACAAAAAATATCGATGTGAAAGTTCGCAAGAAGAAAGGCGAGAAGCTTGATGTCGATGTGGAAACTACTCCAGAGTTTGGAGAAAAAGTAATTAAGGCAGTTGGTATTGCCATTCGGAACATTGCAAAACGCAGAGGTTAATTTTTTTGTATATTAGCAAAGAAATCTCACAATCAAAGAATCGAGTGATTCGGATCAACTGCATGTCTTTAATGATGTGCAGTTTTTCTTTTTACAGTAATTAAAATATTTTTGTGTAAGACAATTAAATTTATTTTGTTAATAAATTTGGTGGATTGATTAATTATGCTTATATTTGTATATAAACTTAAACAAACGAGTATGAGTAATTTGACAAATGAAGAGTTGGTGCAGATGTTTAACAATGCATGGAAAACGTATGCTGAATGTCGTGGAAACCACAAATCAGTAATGAACAAGCAATTAGCATTAGAATATCAAGAGGAGCTTAAATTGCGAGGAATAGAAATTGAACGCAATTTACAAGAAGGAGTTTACAACGGTAAAGGAAGCTATTAAACAAACAAGGGGTGCGACTTGCCAACGCACATTTTTTAAACCTAAATAGAAAGCCATGAAACAATACGTAATGAGGTCCTGCACCGAATGCGAAGGAGAAGGATCCATTGAGATTGGACCAGACTGCTTACTGCCAGCATCGATGTGCTGTGGTGGATGCTACAAAACAGTTCAATGCGATGAATGCAATGGAACAGGGAGTATTACAGAGGAAGCAGATGAAGACGAATATTAACTTAAACAAAAAGCAAATGAGAACTTATCACATCACTTATTTCATCCACCGAGGAGACGTGGACCTAAATGAAAAACCTTTATTGGGAGGAGTAACACTTGAATCCGAATCAATCATTCTCGCGATAGGTCGGTTTCTAAATGAGAACAATGTCCAGGAATCAGAAATCAAATACATCGTAGAGCTATGAGTACACCAGCAGAACAACCAGAAAAAAAGATTTACAAAACAGCAATGGAAGACGTGATCCGGATTATTCAAGAGTTTAATTTTCACACCATGAACGAGGATACAAAACAAAAGTGGTTTCAACACTTTTTGATGATGGAACGTAACCATACAAGGTGGGCATTTGGACATGCTTTCTTTGAGGGAAAACTTGACAAACCTTTCGATTTCAATACTTATTGGAATGCAAATCACTACAAACTAAATGAAGATGGAAAACCAGCAGAAGACAGCAATAGAATGGTTGATTGAGAAATTAGAAATATTTGCAACTGAAAAAGAAATGAATATTATTGACCAAGCACTAGAGATGGAAAGAAAAGAATTCGAAAAATTAGAAGATTTTGATTATTGGAAAGAATGGAAACACAGAACGAAATGAGAGCAGATAAACAAACAGCAGTCGAATGGTTGAGTGAACAATTAAGTTATTCAACCACCCATGGAGAGATAATATCTTATCACAAAATAATTACGAATTTAATTGAGCGAGCAAAAGAAATGGAGCGAGAAGCACTAATTGAATTTTATGAGGATGGACTGTACGCAGCCAATTATCCTCACAGCTTAACAGGAGAAGCTTATTTTCAAAAGGAGTATGGAAACAAAGATTGATTTTATACAGAACGTAATTGAGGTAGTGGAGCGACATAACCTTAAAAAAGTCAGCAGGAAACAAGAGATTATTTACCCAAGGTATTATATCTACTCCTTGCTGCGAGATGCCAAGTACTCCCTATCGGCAATAGGTCGAATTTTTGGAAAGGATCACGCAACGGTTCTTCACGGAATTCGGATGCATAAACTTTTCACAAGACAAAATGACAAGGTTTATGAGATGTTGATTGAACAGGTCAAATCTGAAATTTATATTACACCTAAGGAGTACAATCTCAAAGAGGAAGTTTTGAAATGCACCAGCATCAAAAAATTGGAGATTATAAAAAAACAGATATTGGAGAATTATTATTAACATTGCAGTATAATTCGGTCTCACACCCACGAATTAAACGATTTTATAACCCCTTTATTCCAATTGCAACGTGAGACCTGCAAGGCGAATGGAGGGGTTTTTTATTCCCTATGAGAAAAGCATTTAATTTTTACAGGAGCTACTACGATGTAATGCTCCAGCTCCCAGAAAGCGAACAACTCGCCTATATTAAAGCGATCCTGGTTAGACAGTTCACAGGCGAAGAGCAGGAATTGGATGGACTCGCCAAGTTTGCTTACATAAGCCAAAAACATTCCATCGACCAACAGGTAAAAGGATACGAAACAAAAATGAACAGACCATTGGCAGCCCCTACAGCACCCCCTTGCCAACCCCCTACCCAACCCCCTGCCATACAAGAGAAAGGGAAAGGGAAAGAGAAAGTACAAGAGAAAGAGAAAGAGAAAGAGTACGCAGGAGTCAAATTGGATGTTTTCGGATTTGAATTATTAGATGGTCAAGATTTGTGCAAATGTGGTCGCAGAAAACAAATTAACTCTTTATTTTGCGAGGTATGTTTATAGACCATAGAAAGCAGGATGAATATTTAGAACTTTTGAGATTGGATCAAGTTCCTCTCGGTAAAGGTTTAGGTATACATCTGGACAACCACCTCCGATTTAAAGACGGCAACTTCAACATTGTACTTGGGCATGCGAATGTCGGTAAGACTTACTGGGTTTTATGGTATTTATTAGCTCACAGCGTTCGCCACAATCACGTCAATCTTATATACTCATCCGAAAATACGGTGCAAGGCATAAAAAGAAACCTCATCGAATTGTACGCAGGAAGGAAAATAAAAGGGATGAACGTCAAAGAGCTGGAACAATCAAAAAAGTTCATTGAAGAGCATTTTGATTTTATCGATACAAACCGAGCTTGGACCATTGAGGAGTTCATGCAAGAGGTACAGAATAAAAAGCACTACGATGTTTTAATGATAGACCCCCACAATTCATTTTTAAGACCACGAGGTAGCAATGCACATGACTACGATTACGAGATGGCAACGAAACTTCGATTGTTTTGTAAGATTAAAAAAACAACGGTTTACCTTTGCATTCATGCCAGCACCGATGCTTTGCGTAAGGTACACAGCGAGGGAGACTTTAAGGGGCATCCAATACCTCCAAATATGAGTGACGCAGAGGGTGGTGGAAAATGGGGAAATCGTGCCGATGACTTTATTGTTGTGCATCGATACATCGCAGACAGAGACAATTGGATGTACACCCACATCCACGTCAAAAAAGTAAAGGAAACAGAGAGTGGAGGACTTCCCACTTTAATGAATGATCCTGTTAGATTTAAACTCCAAAACGGAACACAATTTTTATGTAATGAAATAAATGCAATATGAGAACAGATAAACAACTCGATTTAATACTTGCCAATTCACAAATGTTAATTATTCGGCAGGTGCTTCAGAATTCAATAAATGACATTAAACACAACAACCCACACAGGGTGGATTTGATTACAGGAATGGAGAAACGACTACAGGAGCTTTGCGAAATACAGATGACATACCTACGACTAGAAGACGATCATAAAGCAGTGATTAAAAAAATATACGAACTTCACAAAGAGAATCTGGAGCTTAAAAAACAGGTACAGGAATTAAAGCAATTTGTATGACTGACTACGATAAACCATGCAGGAAGTGTGGTGAGCAATTCACACCATACAGAACAACGGACAAGTTTTGCTACATCTGCTTAAAAACCGAGGTAGCAATGAAGAACTTGGAGAAGATAAAAAAAGCAAAGCAGAAACAAGCTAAAGAGGATCTACTTACACTTGGAGATTACTTAAAACTTGCTCAACAAATATTCAATCGGTATATCAACATGCGAGATAAAGGAAAACCTTGTATTTCATGCTTTAAACCAATCACAGGTCGAGTGAACGCATCCCATTATTATAACGCAAACAACCACTACTTCCTGCGATTTGACGAAGACAACGTGCACTCTTCCTGCATTACCTGTAACCAGCACCTGCATGGGAACTTAATCCAATACAGAAAAGGACTACAGGAACGCATCGGAGATGCCAGAATTAGCCGCCTAGACGAACTATCGAATCAAACTCGGAAGTTTACCAAGGATGAGCTTAAAGAGTTGATTACAGAGTACAAGGAGAAAATAAAATATTTCTGATTTATTTTTGCTTAAATGTTTTATCAAACATAATTTGTTTATATTTGTATATAAAGAAATCTAAATTAATTATGAGAACGTACAAAGTAACCTACATGCACAAAGCCACGCATCGATCCAGGTGGTCGATGGCATACAAAGTAGTGCAAGCTGTATCCATTGAGGATGCGAAAAAACGAGCGGACCTTTATCCACCACTAATCAAAAAAGTAGAACAAGTATGATACAGTTGTTAAATGCTCTTATTATAGCGATTCCACTTTGGGTAATTGCATTTCAAATTAGTAAAACACGAAATTGAAAAACTATGACACCACAAGAAAAAGCAAAGCAGTTAATCAGCAAGTTTTGTGTTGAAGGATACATGCAGGCAAGAGCAGGAATGTCTGCCGATTGGAGAACCAGACAAGCAAAAAAATACGCACTAGCATGTGTGGAGGAGATGATCGAATTTGAGAATAGAATAATCGAACAGCTAGAAAATATCAGCACAGATGCCAAGAGCAAATTTAAAGTTGAAAGCAAGTTCTGGGATCAAGTAAAAGAATCAATAATCAATCAATAACACCATGAAAAACAAACAGCAAATGTTAAGGAAGTACCACGAAATGCTTGTGATGATTAAGCATTATTGTGACACCCAAGAGCCGATTACACCGAAGCACATTACTCGTGCATTCAAAACATCGGACTCAATTTTTACAATCCTGGAGCGAAAGGAGTATATAACTCAAATCACAAAAGGCAGGAAAAAAATCTTCACTTGGAATAAAGGATCCATTACAGAATCTTTGATTTATGAATTCTACGTGGATACGGTTATGCACCAGAGAAACTACAGAGCAGCAAAAAAACAGCAGGATCGAATCTCAAAGGATGCCAAAATTCATGGTACAATTATCGAATTCTCAAAGCATGAAGAAACTCCTAAACAAAGGAGAAAGATTAGTATACTTTGGGGTTTAATTACCTTTTAATTACTATATTTGCGTATAAACTAAAATAAACAATAAATGAGAACAACAAAAGGAAAGCCAGCCGAGGTAACACTCGATGAGGTGCAAAGCAAAGAGCAAGCACCTGCAACCAGCATTTGGAAGGCAATTGCAGACTTCCAGCAGGAAGTGCCAATCATTCACAAGGACACTCAAGGTTATGGGTACACGTATGCAGACCTTTCAAAGATCCTGCAAGTGATAACACCCTATCTTAAAAAGCACAACTTGGGTTTTATACAACCACTTGAGGGGCATGGTCAATTGCGAACGGTCATCTTTCACACCATTTCAAACGAAATGATTGAAAGTGTCATTGATATTCCACAGGGAGTTCAACTTAAAGGAATGAATGAATATCAAGTTTACGGTAGCTCTGTGAGTTACTTTCGCAGGTATGCTTTGAGCAGCATGCTAGGGATTGTTTCCGATAAGGACACAGACGCATCTGGATCACAAACTTCGCCATCAAAGGAGGGTTTATCTAATGAGAGATACGATAAAGCAGTAGAAGCCATAAAAGCTGGTCAATACACCAAAGAAGAACTAATCAACAAATACCAATTAACAGCAACACAAAAAATTAAACTAAACGAGCTATGAATTACGATAAGCAATTGATGGAAGTCTTGGAAGCTATGCCATCTACATTTTCTGGTAAATTATTCAGAAACACCTGCGTTGAGCATGGACTTGACAGCGAAATGGTAAAGAAAGGAATTACAACTTCTTTCCTGCATCTAAACGCAATCTTAATGGATGGAACACGAACTTGGATGAAAAAGGAAGAAGTAGAGGTCCAGGTATATTTTGCTGACTCAACAAAGGAGCAGGAGTGCATCGAATATCTCAAGGCAAAAGGATACCGAGTATTAAAATTAAATTGGGAAGAGCAATGAGTAATATTTTGATCCGATGTTCCAAAATTGGAGACATCATGACAAATCCACGCAGCAAGGGAGAGACACTCTCCCAAACTGCTAAAACGTATCTCCAAGAATTGTATTTGGAAAAGAACTACGGCATTAAAAAAACCTTTTGGAGCAGATATACAGACAAAGGAATTCAATGCGAGAAAGATGGTATTGCACTGGCAAACGAAGTGCTGAATTGGAACTTACCTTTTGACTACATCGAGAACGGAGGACAGGAAGAGTTTATCAATGATTTCATTGTAGGTCATACCGATATTTGCACGAATGGTCTGCTTGCCGATATTAAGGTCAGCTTTGATGCAACCACATTCCCATGGTTTACAGACGATATACCAAACTCGTATTTTTACCAACTCCAAGGGTACATGTGGCTATCTGGAATTGAACGTAGCGAGCTGGTCTATTGCCTTGTAAATACACCAGAGTTGATGGTGTTGGATGAGATCCGCAGAGAACATTGGAAAAACAACCTAATCGATGAAGACGAAAGCATTGAGGAGTATGTTCGTGCCAAGCATAACTTTGACCACATCCCAAAAGAAAAGCGAGTGCGTAGATTTATCATTGAGCGAGATGAAGACGTAATTGAAAGGATCAAAGAACGGATCCAGGTATGCAGAGAGTATTACAAATCACTTGAGATATGAAGAAGACAGCAGTACAATGGTTTAGAGAAAGACTTTTTTTCAAAGGTTCATACAACGGTCAAGAATTAAAACAATTATTTGACGAAACATTGGAGATGGAGAAGAAGCAGATAATAAAAGTATTTGTAGATGTTAGCAAAGAAACATGGAAAGGACTGGGTAGACAATTAACACTTCAAGATATAATCGACTTTCAAAAAATCGCAGAAGTTTATTATAATGAGGAGTTCAAATCGGAATAAGATGAAGACAAAACTTTTATATTTTCTCGCAGGAATTGGATCAGCAAGCATAATGTTTGCAAGCCCAGAATTATCAAACAAATGGCAATCAATAATTAATAATTTAATACATTAAAAATGAGCTACGATAACACGAACACAGGGGTGCTATTCATCAACAAAAACAAAAAAGAGGACAAGCATCCATTTTGGAAAGGAAAGATAAATATTAAAGGAGAAGAGTTTGACCTTTCAGCTTGGGATCGAGACACAAAAACAGGAGAACAAATGCTTTATTTAAAATTATCCGAGCCATTTAAAAAAGAAGAGCAAACAACATCAACAAGCACAGGGATCACATTTTAATATTGCTGCAACCCAACCCCTCGGAGTATTATTGGTCGCTCTGGGGGGTTTTTAATTACAAAAAACATGTACATAAACGATAAAAAACTACGCAGCGAACTCCAAACAGTCCTGCTCACAAAAACACGAAACCAAGTGGTAACAGAAATAAAAGCAACAGGCGAAAAAATGCACCAATTTCAAATTGACAAGTTCCTATTAGGAAGACCTGTGTCTATTGAAACAATCAACAAATTTGACAGGTATATCAGCAAGTTAAAAAAATAGCTACATTTACAACCAGATATAAATGCATGTGAATAATCAGTGGGCAACGATACTGTGCAAGCATCACAAAGAGTGGGTCTCCATCGTTAAGAACTTCGGAGAGCACAATTATGCAGAAGATATAGTACAGGAAATGTATGTCCGAATTCACAACAGCAATGCAGGAGAAAAAGTAATAATAAACGGAGAGCCAAACCGAGCGTATATTTGGAGCATCCTAAAAAACACATTCATCACATACGAAAAGCAAAAAGCAAAAGTGCACAAGGTAGACATCGATTCCCTTGTGCATTTAAGTTATGATGAAACAGATATTATGTACCACAGAGCATTAAATACAATCCAGCAAAATATCGAAGCAGAAATGTACCGATGGCATCCCTATGATAAAAAGCTGTTTGAAGTTCATGTCCAGGATCAAAAAAGCATGAGGACAATTGCAACAGGCACTACGATTTCAGTGAAGTCAATTTTCAACACAATAAAGAATTGCAAGACAAGATTAAAAAACGAAATAGGGGAAGACTATGAGGATTTCAAAAACGGAGAGTACGAGCGAGTATAAAACAGCAGTTATGGAATTGGTGTTGTTAGTCGGTAAAAAAAGCAAGCGAATAAACGAACTGAAAGATGAAGTGGAAAGCTTGGAAAAGAAGAATGATGAAATGTGGCATGACCTACAAACAGCAAGGAGTTACATCCAAGTTCTAAAAAACGATTTGAAAGATTTGAGTACTGAATTTAATAGATGGAGAAATGGAAAAGCCGAAAAGAAAAAGGAGAACTAAAGAAGAGATTAGACAAGCACAAGCAGAGAAAGTGTACACCACTTCTCCAGAAGGACTAGGGGATACTATCGCAGCAATTACAGAAGCTACAGGAATTAAAAAGTTGGTGCATTGGATTGCAGGAGATGACTGTGGATGCGAAGAGAGACAGGAAATATTAAACAAATTGTTTCCTTACAAAAAACCAAAGTGCATGACGGAGGAGGAGTATAATTACTTCACGTCATTTTTAGCTTTGAATTCTGCTGTGGTTAAACCGACACAACAGATGGTTTTATTAAGAATGTACAATCGGATCTTTGGATTACAACAAGAGCCAACTACATGCAGAGACTGCTGGGTTGAGTTCATCGATAAATTAACAAAAGTATACAGCACCTATGCCAATTCCTAAACCAACGAGTACCGAAAAGCAGTCTGACTTTATGCAGAGATGTATGTCAGACGAAAAAATGAAATCCGAGTATCCAGAGGATCAAAGAGCAGCTATTTGTTATGACGCATACAGAACCAATTTAGAGGGGCAGAGAGTTTCTTTTGATTACGATGGAACATTGTCTACTGAACGTGGTAAAAAGCGAGCAGAGGGGCTTATTTTAAACGGAGCAGTGGTGTATATCATTAGTGCCAGAGATTCAGTTGATGGAATGCTTGGAACAGCAGACAAACTTGGGATTCCACACAGCAGAGTTTATGCTGTAGGAAGTAACGAGGCAAAAATACAAAAGATTAAAGATTTAAATATTTCAATTCACTACGATAACAACACCGATGTAGTCAATGCATTGGATGGTGTAGGTCGTTTATTTTAACAATCATGCAGGCAGAGTTAGTAAAATTATCGGCAATCAAGCCAAACACGAGCAATCCAAGAACAATAAAGGATGCCAAGTTTAAAAAATTAGTACAGTCCATTAAGGAGTTTCCACAAATGTTAAAGCTTCGACCTATTGTAGTCGATGAAGAGATGGTTATATTGGGTGGAAACATGCGATTTGCTGCGTGTAAAGAAGCTGGATTAACGGAAGTATACATTATCAAAGCAGAAGAGCTTACAGAGGAACAAAAACAAGAATTCATTATCAAGGACAATGTTGGATTTGGGGAATGGGACTGGGACATTCTCGCAAACGAATGGAACACCGAGGACTTGGAAAATTGGGGGTTGGACCTACCTGTTGATTTATCGGTTAAAGTTTTGGAAGCCGAAGAGGATGACTTCGATGTGCCAGAGGGTGGTATTAAAACGGATATTGTATTAGGAGACTTATTTGAAATAGGAGAACATCGATTGCTTTGTGGAGATAGTACTCAAACGGATACATTTGAAAAGTTAATGCAAGGAGAATTAGCTGATATGGTTGTTACTGATCCACCATATAATGTCGCATATGAAGGTGGAACAAAAGAAAAGTTAACAATTGAAAATGACTCAATGAGTAATGATGATTTTTATAAGTTTCTTTATGATTTCTATACAGCACTTTCAACCTCAGTTAAAAAAGGTGGTGCAATTTATGTTTGGCACGCATCTTCTGAAGTTATTAATTTTGGTAAAGCAATGGTTGATGCTGGATGGTTATTAAAACAACAGCTTATTTGGGTTAAAAATTCAATGGTAATGGGAAGACAAGATTACCAATGGAAACACGAACCTTGCTTATACGGATGGTTAAAAGGAGATAGTCATAAATGGTATTCAGATAGAAAGCAAACAACGATTATTGAATTTGATAGACCAAACAGAAATGGAGAACATCCTACAATGAAACCAATCGGACTGTTTGCTTATCAGATAGAGAACTCTTCTAAACAAGGAGATATTGTTATAGATGCATTTGGTGGAAGTGGGACAACAATGATAGCTTGTGAACAGTTAAATAGAAAAGCCAGAATAATTGAATTTGATCCTCGTTATTGTCAAGTTATTATAGAACGAATAATTAAAATGAATCCAGACCTCAAAGTCAAAAAGAATGGAGAAGATTATACATTGTAGCTTCAACGGAAAGGATGGATTCAAATACGGTGAAAACGGTAAATGTTTCACTTACAACAAGAACATCAAGAGCAGACGAAAGGCATACTTCCTAGCCACAAAAGAGATGATTAAATCTGAAAGTGAAAAGGAGAAATAACAGTGAAATATCAATGACATGGCAAACGAGCAGAACTTAAAACCCTTCCCCAAGGGAGTCAGTGGAAACCCGAAAGGTTACCCTAAAGGATTAAAGAACAGAAGTACCATTGCAAAGAAGTGGTTGGAAGTCGAACAGGATCTAAAAAACCCACTGACAAGCGAAGTCGAAAGAATGTCGCAGGAAGACCTTATGACTCTTGCTTTAATCAAAAGGGCAAGGGAGGGTGACGTCAACGCATACAAGGCACTTATGGACTCTGGTTACGGTGCACCTCTTCAACAGATTGAACAGAAAAACATCGAAAGCAATCTACCCGAATGGTTGAGTGATGGAGAAAGCCAATCCTAACTTTTTATTCCTTAAACAATCCGTTCCCCAAAATCGAGTGACCTTGTTGCAGGGTGGAACTCGTAGTGGGAAGACTTACAGTGTGGCTTATTACATCCTGTGGCTTTGTAAGGAGTATGAAAACGCAGGAATGGAAATCGATATGTGCCGAGATACGTACACAGCACTGAAATCGACTGCGTGGAAGGACTTTAAAGACATCCTTATAAAGCATGATTTATACAGGGATGAAAACCACAACAAGACGGACCACATCTACACTTTGTTTGGTAACTACATCTCTTATTATGGAGCAGACAATCCAGATAAGATACATGGTCGCTCAAGAGATATTTTGTGGATTAACGAGGCACATCAATTTCCAGAAGAGACAATCGACCAGCTATTTCCAAGAACGAGATACCGAGTGATTGCAGATTATAATCCTGCTCTCCCCCAGGAGCACTGGTTAGACAATTACATCGATAAGTACCCACCTCTGATAACCACGTATAAGGACAACCCCCATTTAACGAAAGCACAGGTTGCCGACATCGAAAGCAAAATAACAAATGCCTATTGGTGGAAAGTTTATGGGGTAGGTCACAGAGCACAACCAACGGGTGCAATCTTCTCCAATTGGAGCATTGGCGAATATATCGATGGAGACATTGTAGGTTTCGGACAGGACTACGGATTCTCAAACGATCCATCCACGTTAATCAAAGTCTCGATTAAACGCAAGGAGAAGATAATATACTTGAAGGAGTGCTTTTATGAGCAGGGATTGAACACAGGACAGCTATATCAATACACAAAGCAGCACGCAGACCGTATGCTTGTCATTGGAGATAGTGCAGAGCCAAGATTGATTTCGGAACTTCGACAGCGAGGTTTGAATATTATGGAAGCCGAGAAAGGTGCAGGAAGTGTCACAGCAGGTATTTCTTTAATGAGTGAATATCAGATAGTGCTCGACAAAGACTCTACAAACATGATTAGAGAATTCAACAATTATTCATGGGTTGAGAAAACGAACAAGAGCATTCCAAAGGACGAGTGGAATCACTGTATTGATGCAGCCAGATATTTTATCTACATGGCAGTCAGCAATCCAAACAGAGGAAAATATCACGTTAGATAATGAAAAAAGGGGAAGTCACAATTGCACCACTTCCCCTTTAACCTAATAAACTAAACTAATTGCTTATGAGAACAAGCACTACAAATTTATTAAACGCATACAAATAAAACAAATCAAGTTATCAATACATGGAAGCCAAACTATACATTCCCACATCGCTGTCCGAGATTACTCTTGAGCAGTACCAGTACCTCATGAAAATATCGTCTCCAAAGGATGATGAAGACACGCAGGCACGTAAGATGATTTCGGTGCTTTGCAAAATACCATTATCAGCAGTAGTTAAAATCGAAAGAAACTCGATCCTGGAACTCATCGAGAAGTTTAATAAAATGTTCGAAAATTACGAGCAGACTTTAATCCATCGTTTCAAACTTGGAAGTAAGGAGTTCGGATTTATTCCTGCATTGGAAAACATGAGCTGGGGGGAGTACATGGATGCTGAGAAATACATGAGTGATTGGCAGACGATGAACAACGCAATGGCAGTATTATATCGACCAATCATTAAAACGAAAGGAGAACGGTACTCAATTGAGGAGTATGAGTCAAGCATAAATTATGCAGAGGTCATGAAAGCCATGCCTTTGAGTGTAGCCATCTCTGCGAATGTTTTTTTTTGGAGTTTAGGAATGGACTTGTTAGACGGTACAATGAGCTTTTTGCAGGAGCAGATGAAGGAGATGACCAAGGAGGAGTTGACGATTATAGCGAACGAGCTCAATTTGGACAAAGATGGGGTTGGTATTCATCAATTTATGCAGCTGCAAAAGGAGATGTTACAAAGTTCGATGAAGTCACTAAACTTCCCATTCATCATGCACTCACATTCCTAACCTTTGAAAAGGAAAAAACAAGAATTGAAATAAACGAAATCAGAAGACGAGCTAAAATATGAAAGCATACACATACCTAATCGACACCTTGCGAACTGCCTTTGAGGACATTCCACTTGTCACTACCGTATCCACAGGAAGCATTGACGATATTGACAATTATAAACAGACTCTCTTCCCCTTGGTACACATCATGGTAAACAACATGTCACCAGAAGCCAATATTCTTCGATTTAACGTCACCATTTTATCAATGGATGTGGTAGATATAAGCAAGAGCCAAACCGAGGACAAATTCAAAGGAAACGATAACGAGCAAGAGGTATTAAATACCACTGGGATTATTCTCATTCGTGTCGCAGAGCTTTTACGCAGAGGAGAACTCAATGACCGTTTGGAGATTGTCGGCAATGCTACCTGCGAGCCATTTACAGAACGGTTTGAAAACTACCTAGCTGGATGGGCAATGACACTTGATATTATACTTCCAAACGAAATGTCGATTTGTTGATGAAACAAGAGGAGACACAAAAGATGCTGGATGGACTACGCAAGTATGTAATTCAGCAATCCAGGAGTAATTTAACACGATTGACAAAGAACAACACCAAGACTTTGTATGGATCCATTGATGGGGAGTTGATAGCTTACCCTAACTCCATTCGTTTATCATTCAGCATGGAGGACTATGGATGGTATCAAGACCAAGGAGTGAAAGGAAAGACAAGTGGTAGCAAAGCACCAAGTTCTCCATTTCGCTTTGGATCTGGAACAGGTAAAAAGGGTGGATTAACGAAAGGAATAAATAAATGGGTAAGGCAACGTGGTATAAAATTCAGAGATAAGGAGACAGGTAAAATGCTCACTTATAAATCCACTGCGTTTTTAATCACTCGGTCAATTTACCACAAAGGAATGAGACCATCGCTGTTTTTTACAAAACCTTTCCAAGCAGCCCTGGATCGTTTACCTACAGAATTTATGGAAGCATACTCACTCGACATGCAAAAACTATTAAACGGAATAATGAAAGAAAACTTTAAACAAAATGGCAAATAACATTTTCGCACGTAGCCCGTACATAATTAAGGTAGCAGAAACGGGGCAGGCAGGAAGTAAAATCGAAATCTTTTTATGGAATAGTGGGAGTGCTCCGTCTGTTCCACAACATAAATTGTCGAAGCCGATTCCTTCGCTAACTAATATTGATACCACGTACAATATTGCACCATACATTCGTGAATTCATAAACCATAATACTTGGCAAACGATATACAATACAATAACGGATACTCCTTCATCGCAATGGTGCAACGTAAAGGTCAAGAGGTACAAATTGAGTGGTGGTGTTTATACCCTACTCGATACAAAAACATACTTTGGATTTGACGGGTATGGATACTATGAGGAAGGATATAATTACAACCTTGGATTGTATATGTTAACACCTGGAACGTACTATTATCATTATGACGAAAATGCAACGGTAGGAGCTACGCAACTAGATAGTGCAGGACACTTTACATTTGAGCGAACTGATGCAACATATATTCAATGGACAAATTTACGAACGGGCACTCAAACGAGTGTTGGTCTTACGGGTGCTGTAATCAAAGATTGTCCAAGAGTATATTCAGCTTGGTACGCAGATGGAAATCTTTTAGAAATCTTAGATTCAGATTTGAATACCTTGGCAAGGTATATTTTCAGACCAATACAAGAATGCCGAAATCAAGTCTATGTGTGCGACTTCGTTAATAAGTATGGAGCATGGCAACGTGAGTTCTTTTTTGGAGCATCCAATGAGCGAATGGAGAGCACAGCGACCACATACAATCTTCTACAAAGCGACCTTGTCGATTACGATGTCCGAGAGGGGCAGAGAAAGGAATTTAATGCGAATGGGATTAAGTCCATTCTATTGAACACAGGGATCAGAGATGAAAGCATGAACGAGCCATTGCAACAATTGATGTTATCAGAACGCATTTTGTTAAACGGACTGCCTGTGAAATTACGAACTCGCTCATTGGCAAAATTGAAAGTGATAAATCAGAAAATTATCAATTACCAAGTGGATTTTGAGTATGCGAATGACATTATAAATTCAGTGGTATAATGAAAAGAAACGTACAGATTTATGTTGAGGGCAATCGACTAGAATTATTTAACGATGAAAAGATTAACGTCAATTCATCAGTTCAGAATATTGCTGATATTTCAAAGGTGTTCACGGACTTCTCGCAGAGCTTTACAGTTCCTGCTTCCGAAAATAACAACCAGATATTCCAGCACTTTTACAATACGGACTACGATGGAACAATTAACCATAATCTCCGAAGAGATGCCTACATTGAAATTGACTTAACATCATTCCGTAGAGGTAAAATCCAACTTGAGAAATCAAACATAAAAAATGGAAAAGTTGAAAATTACACCGTCACATTTTATGGAGATGTCCTCGCATTAAAAGATAAGTTTGGAGAAGATAAACTTTCAATCCTGGATTATTCAGCAGACAGTCATGAGTACATTGGGAGTGAGGTGCAACTTCGCATTGAGGATACTGCAACGGATTATGCCGTATGCTACCCTTTGATTTCAAGTCAACGAGTATGGCAATGGGACAACCCATCAACTCCTGCCGACAACATCGACACATCTGCTGGTGCTATCGTTTACGATGAACTTCTACCTGCCTACCGAGTACGAAATATATTCGGAGTTATTCAAAATACGTATGGGGTTGATTTCCAAGGTACGTTTTTATCGGACCCACGATTTGCAGCAGCATACCTATGGTTGAAAAAAGCAGAAGTTCCACAATTCACTTCTCAAGCTACACCTATTGATTTTGACTCGGTCACTTTTTGGGATCCAGGAGCTGTTGATTACGTCACAGTTGATTTGGCAGCAAACACCATTCGATACATCACTCAACCCACATTACTCAATCCACCCGTTCAGCATTTTATTGACATCGTTATTTCTGGTGTTTCAAATACTTCTCTTTCCTATTGGATTGATGTCTATATAAATGGAACATTAAACAATACTATTGAGGGGATTGGAAACGCAACGTACAACATTATAACGGACAATAATAGTGCAGGAATTGATAATACCATTTATTTGGTATTGCGAGCACAAAGCACTTTAACATTCGACTCAATAATCAACAGTTATTTCACAGGTTTAATAGCATACATCCCTGTCACTCTTCCCGATTATTCAATAACAAATGCCAATCAAACAGCGATGGCTTATGTTAACCTTT
>Ga0315907_10001696_pt1 | contig 29391 bp, 23 predicted proteins | sample LakEriMetagenome_3_FD_203525 | JGI IMG/M metagenome (GOLD analysis project Ga0315907, IMG submission 203525) | Freshwater fungal communities from buoy surface, Lake Erie, Ohio, United States - Buoy 12 MA123 | ecosystem: Environmental > Aquatic > Freshwater > Lake > Lake biofilm | place: USA...
GAAGTACATCTTTTTTGAACGAAACCTATTTTGAAAACACCTCTGTTCTGATTACTGAGCATAATAAGAAAGGGGCTATTGGATTTGTTACCAATAGACCTTTTGGACGCTCCTTAAATGAACTGGAAGAATTTAAAACAGTAAAAAAATGGCCGCTATTTGAAGGCGGTCCAGTTGATCAGGAACATATTTTTATTCTTCATAGATCGCCTGATCTAATTCAAAACGGCAAAGAGGTTTATAAAGGCACGTATGCAGGTGGCGACATGAAAGATGTGGTACATGCCATTCAACATGATCTAATTTCAGAAGATCACCTAATTTTATTTATTGGGTATTGCGGCTGGAATCAAGATGAACTGGAGAAAGAAATAGAAGAAGGCAGCTGGGAAGTCATTGACCCAACCAAAGCATTGTTATAATCATCATCAGGATTATAACTAAAGGCTAACCACATGAAATGGACTGACCACCTTAAAGAACAAGGCTACGATCTTATTAATGGACCCATTCGATCTCATCAATTGCGCCAGTTATGGATTAAAGACTGGAATAGTGAACCACAATTGTATTACCAGGATATCGATCATGCATTTACAAGTTCAGTTTCTCTGTCAATAAAACAAGATCCTACATTATCATTGCATAGCACTCGTGATGATGAATATGCCTTTAATATAGGCATCACGTTTTTAGATCAAATCTTAGAGTCAATTGGACTTGGAAGTTTAAAACTGAGCATGATATTCAACAAAGGTAAAAAGATCTCCATCAAATATGAACATGCAGAATCGCAATCAATCCCAGTTGGTGAAATAGCGAATTATTTATCCTTAGCGGATTTTAAGCACCCTAATCCAGTATTACTGAGAAATGCTAACCGAAATGATGTAATAGTCATTACCGGTATAGTTTCAGCTTCACAGATCCAAATGGAATTAGAATCCAACATAAAGGTGAAACCTGAAATGATGACTAAACTCAATAAGATGGCTTCTGGCCATCTTCAATTCACAAATGCAAAGGAGAACAAAATAAAGATGACATCTGCAGGAAAAACGATATTTCCCGTAGCCGTACAAGCACACCGGATACAATTTTCAAAAGGGGTTTTCCGTGGATTGAAATTAGTAACAGATAGAGATATGTTTTGATCAAACTATACAATCTTATATGCCTAGTTCGGCAAATAGAGCTTGAAAATCAGGATTCTGTGGGTCTTTTTTTCTTAAGAGTTTTGCTGGTATAGCAGCTTTGACTTTATTACCCTGTTGAATATATAATACTGCCAAAGCATAAGAAATAGCTACATTTTCTGGATCGATCGTCAAGCCCTTTAGAAACACTGTTTCGGCTTCCTTTATTTGACCGTCCTGCTGCTTCAATAATCCATAATTGTAGTACAAACGAGGCTCATTAGAACCTAATTTTACTGCCCAATTAAAATTTGTTTCAGCAGCTTTACGATCGTTCATTTCAACTTGCAATAATGCTAATTGATAATACACCCGAGGATTGGATGGATCCGTTAATCTGGCTTGATTCAGGATATTCAATGCCTCTGCATTTTTCATCTGGCTATTATATAAAGCCGATAAATTAAACCGAACATAATTCATCATACTATCCTTCTTCAACCCTCTCCAATAAAATTTTTCAGCATTAAATAAATCTCGTTGTCGATAATAGAAATCACCGATCATTACGTTCCCAACGGAAAAATCTGCCTGATACAGAAGATAATCCTGTAATTCCTTCTTTGCCATTTCATATGCATTTGTATATTCCCCAGGTATCTGCTCATTACCAATTGCCAAAAGTGCATCTGCAGCTGCAATCCGAACAGCTTTCACTTTATCATGTAATAACGGAAGAACATCATCTTTCCATTGCTGAAGCGGAAATACGGATAATGTTTGCACAGCTCTGTATCTGACTTGTGCATCAGGATAGGCCAACGCCTTTTTAACTGTCTGAACTACAGAAATGGTTTGAATATTTCGCATATAGTGAATTGCAGTTGCTTTCACTATATCTGGAACAGATGTATCAGCCCATAATTTTTGAAGATTACGCTCTGCTTGAAAATCTCCTTTACTACCTGGAATTAGATCATCTGAAAAATGATACTTTCGAGTTACCCCAAACCATTTCACTACTGCGTCTGCCGACCATTTTGCTGTTTTATCTGTATGGCAATTATTACAGGCGTTGGGAGTACCAAAAGCAACAGATTGATCCGGGCGAGGAACACGGAAACTATGATCATGCCTCACATCATTTCCCATATACACTTTAGATGGCATATGACAACTCACACAATTCACCTGTGTGGATACATGTCGGGTATGTTCAAAAGATTCATAGGATGGTTCATGGCACTGACGACAAACCTGTGTTACGGGCTTAACTAATTTACCCGAATGGGCATTATGACAATTGGAGCAAGTAACCTGACGATGAAACATCTTACTCTGCAGAAAGGATGTATAGATATAATCTTCATCATCTACTTGTCCATCTGCATGGAAAAACTCAGTAGTGGGGATTTCAGGTATATGGGTATTCAGCAATTCATGGGCATCTACAACAAATTGGCCAATTTCAGCTCTTCGAGCATGACAAGGAGCGCATGAGTTTACCTGAATTCGGTTTGACGCATTTAATGGAAGTAAAAAACTTTGTTCTTTCTTACCATTTGCGTATCCGCCTGTAGTAGCAAATTCAATATGCTTTTTACCAGGGCCATGACAACTTTCACAGCTTACCGTTATACCCGTCCAGGTGGTATGGAAATTATCTTTTTCAAGATCATAATTTTTTTTAAGATTAGTAGAGTGACAGGATGCACACATCGTATTCCAGTTTTGTGCAGCGCCAGTCCAATGCAGCCAATCCCGATGATGAATTTTCTGTCCGGAATATTGATGAAACCATTTTTTATTCACCACATCCCAGCTTACTCTTGGCACTTGATAACGACCTCCATCAAAAGCTATGAGATATTGCTGCAAGGGTTTGAAGCCAAACGTATAGATCACTTCAAAATCCTGATTCTTCCCATCTGGCCCTTCTGTATTTATAAAGTATTTCCCATCTTTTTTGAAAAAAGTGGATGTGACCCCATCCGCAGTAAGGGTGGAATTATTGAAGTTCCCCAAAACCGTTGAGTCCGTTGCCGGCATCATAGCGCGAAAATGATCTGATTGTTTATAGAGATCATATTCTTTTTTATGGCAGGATTGGCAGGATTGATCGCCAACAAAATCATTAGCCCCTGCTGACAAGGTATCGGGTTTAGGTTTGCAATATTCAAGAAGACTTACAACCAGGAATAGTGCAAGAGTCAATATTCCGGTTGTTAATACGGAACGATTCATTTTCATCAAATGAAAAATACGAAAAAGTCATTAGTAAATAGAGGGAATCCGTCCATTAGCATTGGAGTGGTCATAAAAAAAACCGCAGACAAGCTGCGGCTCATTAGTGCGGTGAGGGAGGGATTCGAACCCTCGGTAGAGATTTAAGTCCCTACGACGGTTTAGCAAACCGTTGATTTCAGCCACTCATCCACCTCACCGGATGTGTAATTGAAGGGGTGCAAAAATAAGGAAGAAGCAACCCACAATCAAAAAAAAATCCTGCTTTCACAGGATTCTATTCTATTTTTTTGGAAAATCAATTACATCGCCGCCAATTGAACCTTTTGCTGGAGTTCCATTACACTTTCTCGAAACATATTGTCAGTATCCATAAGGTCTTTTACAGTTTGGCAGGAGTGGATTACGGTGGTATGATCTCTGCCACCAAAATGCTCTCCGATCGTTTTCAGGGAATTTTTGGTAAAGATCTTGGCTAGATACATGGTGATCTGGCGGGCTTGTACAATCTCCCTTTTTCTGGTCTTTTGTAATAATTTATCGTACGGCACATCAAAATAATCGCAAACCATTTTCTGTATAGTGTCTATGGTAATCTCTTTGGAAGATGTCTTAACAAAATTCCGTAATACTTTCTTCGCCAAATCCAGGTCAATTTCACGTTTATTAAGCGAAGATTGTGCCAGCAGAGATATTAAGGCCCCTTCTAGTTCACGAACATTGCTTTGAATATTATATGCGATGTATTTTACGACTTCTTTAGGCATTTCTAGTCCATCGTTCTTCATCTTCTTTTCCAAAATCTCGATTCGTGTTTCGTAATCAGGTACCTGGAGATCAGCACTAAGTCCCCAACGGAAGCGACTCAATAATCTTTCCTGCACACCTTCCAGATCTTTTGGCGGCTTATCGGTAGTTAAAATTAGCTGCTTGCCCGATTGATGAAGGTGATTAAAGATTGCAAAGAATGCATCCTGAGATTTTTCAGCACGGTTGAAGAATTGGACATCATCAATGATCAATACGTCAATCAATTGATAGAAATGAATAAAATCATTGATGGCATTATTTCGGCTGTGATCCTGAAACTGATTGATGAATTTTTCAGAGCTCACATATAAAACAACCTTATTGGGGTGAAGACGTTTTACATCATTTCCTATGGCCTGAGCAAGGTGTGTTTTACCTAAACCTACACCTCCATAGATGACTAACGGATTGAATGAGGTGGCACCAGGTTTTTCAGCTACGGTTTTACCAGCACGGCGGGCTACACGATTACAATCACCCTCTATGAACATATCGAATGTATAGATCGGATTCAATTGTGAATCGATCTGCATTTTCTTTAATCCAGGTATTACAAAGGGATTCTTTACCGGGTTGTTTACAATCAGAGGGAAGTCCATTTCGTTGTTGGCATAGGTCTTGTATCCATTACCCGAAACATCCATAGTCAGGGGTTTGGATTTACCATTACCACTATCCACCATGATACGATATTCTAATCGAGCTTCTTTCCCAAGTTCTCGCTTTAGTGTTTTAGCTAAAAGATTAACGTAATGCTCTTCCAGATATTCAAAGAAAAATTGACTTGGCACTTGAATGGTCAATACTTTTTCAGTCAAAGCAACAGGCTTGATAGGTTCAAACCATGTTTTGAAATGTTGCCATTCAACAATGTCTTTTATTATCTCTAAACAACTACTCCAAATCTTTTCATGCGTCTTCTCCATTCTGCAATAAACAATTATAACGTAGTGATCAATTTAATTAAGGTTCGATTCGATTTCTTTAGGGGTGGGATTTACTGGAGACTTTTAGTCTATGATCCAGGTGACGAACCTGATTGATCAGATGCAGAATATTGTCTTTCCCTCGTTCGGAAATGATAAGCAATCGTTGGTTGGAGATTGGGATTCATATATAGTGGAAAGTAAATGTTTTTTTTCATTTGGGTTGTCCTTTTTAAAAAAATTTTTTTGGTCGTTTTTTTGGTAGGGATGCGAATATAGGGGCATAAAAAGTGAATAAAAAATTTTTTAATATCCATTTTTTTACTCTACCGAAATATTTTTATGCTGGGCCATTTTTTTACCCCCTTTACTGAATTCAAAATCAATCCTCCCGAGGTTTATCCCTCCCCATCCTACTTGATTCACCAGCAACTCTTTACCTACTGTATTCCTGTAAACACGTGGCTTTTCAAAAAACCGGTGTGTATGGGCTCCAATGATCAGATCGATATTTGATGTCCGCTGAGCAAGCGTCTCATCGCTAATTTTAGTATCCTCATACTTATCACCTAAATGAGAGAGTACAATCACCAAATCGCATTTCTTGGTTTCCTTTAGAAAGGCGGCCATTTTATTGACCTCAGTCACTGGGTCTAAGTATTGAGTAGTACCATACAATCCTTCCCCTACCAAGCCCTTCATTTCAATACCTAAGCCCGTCAAGCCTACTCTTATACCTCCCTTATTGAGGATATGATAGGGGCGATAATGATGCTCCATGGGGGTTCCTGTAAAATCATAATTACAGATTACGATCGGGAAGGATGCATGACGGGAGATCTGGGTTGCTAGGTTTTCAATACCGGCATCATATTCATGATTCCCGATCATGCCTGCGTCATAACCCATCATACTCATAGCCCTGATTTCTGGTTCCCCCTTATAAATATTGAAATAGGGCGTTCCCTGAAACATATCTCCCGCATCCAACAACAATACATTTTCTTCCTGATTTCGAATTTCCTGAATAAGCTTTGCCCGGGCTGCTACCCCACCTTTGCCTTTCAAGCTTCCATCTGCAAAAGGATCCAGTCTGCTGTGAACATCATTGGTATGGAGAATCGTCAAAGTCTTTTTTGATCCATCTGTGAGAACAGATTCCGGCGATAGCCATAATCCGGCACCGGTTATGGCAGATTGTTTTATAAACGAACGTCTATTTATGGACATAAATTCTGTTTTCAAGGTTTTCTCCAATTGTTTCACCTTTTGATTTCAATCTTTGAACATAATCCTCCAATGCATCTCTGATCAGGTAAGTGGTAACCCTCAGCTTACCTTCCTTTAGAATGGGCGAATTACTATAGTTATAGTCAGAATAAACAACAGTATAGATAGCCGTAGGATCAATGGGCTTCCCCGAAATCTTTATATCCTTTACTTTCATATCTGCTGTAATGGTCATCGTAAAACCGGCAATGCCTGCCCCTTCTTTTCCCAATTCTTCAATAAAGCGCTTTAAAGTTTCTCCATTCACGTCCACTAAAACCAGTAGGTTATCGAAAGGCATAACCTCAAAGATCATGGAGCGGGTGATATCGCCGGCATCAATATATGGCCTGCGAATACCTCCAAATCTGACAAGGCTGATGTCGGCACCGGCATCAAACTTTTCCCTGGCCATTTCCAGGCACGCATCACTCATGAAATTTCCCAAGGTGCTTACAGGACGTTTGATATCCATCTTTTTCCCCACCTTTCCTAAAACCACATTCATGCTCTTATCCAAACTATCCCTGAATGGTTGTAAATAAGCCAACATTGGGGTATCCTTAGCCTGCGATTCTGTGATCGGATATTGCGACCACCTTATTGGGGTAGGGGTAAAGGATGATCTACAACCTAAGGCAAAGATTGCCGAGATCAATAAATAGAAACAACAACGCATGGCATGAAGATATTTTTTTTAGGGGAAAAATTTTCTTTTTTCTGTGAACGACAAATCCTAAATTATAAGGTTAACTTTGCTGAAATTATTTGCTAAATGGCATTCGACGTAACTGGAAAATTAGTAGCTAAATTCGACGTTGTTCAACGTACCGAAAACTTTAGAACGCGTGAATTCGTGATCGAAGTATCTGAAAATATTGGCACAAGAACCATCACGAACTTTATCAAATTTCAATCTGTACAGGATCGTACCGAATTAATTGATGCACATCATACCGGTGATACGGTAAAAGTACATTTCAATATTCGGGGTACTAAATGGGAAAAAAATGGTCAGACCAATTATATCACCAACTTAGACGCCTGGAGAATTGAAAAAGTAGCTATGGGTGGGACTGAAGCTCCCCCACCACCGCCTGAAGCTCCTGTTGGTGATGCAGGGTCCGACGATCTACCTTTTTAATAGCCCAATTTTTTCAGGATAACTCCCTGACATGCAAAAACAATTCTCCCTGCGGCTCAAACCAGCTGAAGCTGCAGATAACGACACTATTAAAAAATACATAGCTGCAGCAGAAGGAAAATCTGTTTCGGATATAACTGGTTTTTACATTCATAAGCGTTCCATTGACGCCCGAAGCCGACAGCCCTGGATCAATCTTACCATAAGGGCAACACTGAATGAGCCATTTATTGAAAGACCCTCCGTTTCACTCCCCTTCCAGGACGTTCACCAAGCCAACCGATCAGCACTTATTGTGGGAGCAGGCCCTGCAGGACTATTCGCTGCACTTGAATTCCTACAACATGGAATCAAACCTATTATTATTGAAAGGGGAAAAGATGTACGACAACGAAGAAGGGATCTTGCCGAATTGAATAAAGCGGGTGAAGTGAATCCGGAAAGTAATTACTGCTTCGGAGAAGGTGGAGCTGGAACGTATTCAGATGGTAAACTCTATACCCGAAGTACGAAGCGGGGCGATATAAGTAAGGTACTTCATCTTCTCGTTCACTTTGGTGCCGAAGAAAAGATCCTTTTTGAAGCACATCCACATATCGGCACCAATAAATTGCCCAAAATCATTACTTCTATTCGGGAACACATCCTTTCCTGTGGGGGGGAAGTTCGTTTTGAAGAGAAATTAATCGACCTGAATTATTCAGGAGATAGGTTGACCGAGGTGATCACGTCAAAAGGAGCTAGCATACACGCAGATGCCTTTATCCTGGCTACTGGTCATTCCGCCCGAGATGTATTTGAACTGCTGCATCAAAAGAAAATTCTGATTGAAGCAAAGCCATTTGCATTAGGAGTTCGCATCGAACATCCCCAACAACTGATCGATCAGATCCAGTATCATTGTTTGTTCCGTGATCAGGACCTGCCACCGGCATCCTACAGCTTAGTGGAACAAGTGCAAGGTCGAGGCGTGTTTTCCTTTTGTATGTGCCCCGGAGGGATTATAGCACCCGCAGCCACCTCACCCGGTGAACTGGTTGTGAATGGCTGGAGCCCATCTAAAAGGAACAATGCCTATGCGAATTCGGGTATGGTGGTTGAAGTTAATCTATCCGATCTCCTTGGGGCAAACTTTGGAGACCCATTAGCATTTATGACCTTTCAACAGCAAATAGAGAAGGCAGCATTCCAGGCAGGGGGTGGAAAATTTGTAGCACCCGCACAACGCATTACGGATTTTACCAGAAAAAAAATATCATCTTCATTACCCGGTTCATCCTATTTACCTGGCTTAAAAGCTGCTCCCCTCGAAGAGGTCCTTCCGCCGTTCATCCATGAAAGATTAAGAGAAGGATTCATGGCCTTTGGAAAAAAAATGAAAGGGTACTTAACAGATGAAGCTGTAGTTGTGGCTACTGAAAGTAGAACCTCTTCACCTGTAAGGATCCCACGAACACTTGACTTTCATCATCCACAGATTAAGAATCTTTATCCTTGCGGTGAGGGTGCTGGGTATGCCGGTGGTATTGTTAGCGCTGCCATGGACGGAGAAAAACTGGCGAGAACCATAGCCCATTTGTATAAATAGTTTACAATACGACAATCACGATTCGTAATTTCATGGTCTTATCATGACAATGGAAACATTACTCGACGTACAACATCTGAAGAAATATTTTGCCACGCAACGTGCCGTGGATGATATTAGCTTCTCCATCCAAAAAGGATCTATTTTCGGTCTTTTAGGCCCAAACGGTGCAGGTAAAACTACATTATTGAGAATGATCACCGGGATCTTCTATCCGGATTCAGGAGATATTCTGCTGAATGGGAAATCATTTGATCCTGTAAAAGATATCGGGCATATTGGGTACATGCCGGAAGAACGAGGTTTGTATAAAAAAATGAAGATCGGTGAACAGGCTATGTATCTCGCCCAACTAAAGGGCATGAGCAAATCAGAAGCACGTGCCCAGATAAGGGAATGGTTCATAAAGTTTGATATGCAATCTTGGTGGGATAAAAAAGTGGAAGACCTGAGTAAGGGTATGAGTCAAAAACTACAGTTCGTAACCACGGTTCTTCATAAACCAGAATTGATCATTCTGGATGAGCCTTTCAGTGGATTGGATCCGGTAAATGCCAATCTGATTAAAGATGAGATCTTCAGATTAGCAAACGAAGGGCACACGATCATTTTCAGTACACACCGTATGGAACAAGTGGAAGAAATATGCGATCATATTATTTTGGTAAACCAGGGACATAAAATTTTAGATGGTTCAGTTCAAAAAATCAGACAGGACTTTAAGGAGAATGTATTTAAAATAGAATTTGAGCATGTTGTTCTGGCCGAACATACAGCGATCCATTTGTTTGAAGTGAAAGAGAAAAAAGAAAAATCACTCATAATCCAGCGAAAGGATGATTTTTCTAACAATGATATCCTTCAATATTTCATAAACAAAGATCTGTCAATCCAATCCTTTCAAGAGATTTTGCCATCACTCAATGATATTTTCATCAGGCTGGTTGAATCAACACCAAAGGCCAGGGCATTTGAAAAAACAAACGCTTAATTTATGAACAAGATTCTGATTATCATACAACGAGAATATTTAACGCGGGTTCGTAATAAAACTTTTTTATTGTCAACCTTCATGCTTCCAGTCGTTTTCATCATCTTCATCGCAGGCAGCACGTTCTTTGCCGTTACGTCAAAGGAAAAAAAGAGAGTTGCGGTATTACATGATCCCGGTTTTTTTAAAACAGAAATGAAATCGGACTCAGCTAATGTGATCTTTGATTTCAATGCTGCGGTTGACAGTACGAATTATGCTGAAAAAGGATATGATGGTATTTTATATCTTCCTCAAAACGATTCTTCAACTTACATTCTGAACTCAGACAAGCAATTCGGATTAGAAGCACAAGGGTATATTGAGAGGCAACTAAAAAAAGCTATAGAAAATAATATGTTGCTGCAACAAGGGATCAACAGATCCATGCTTGATTCCATCGATGAAGCAAGTAAAGGTTCCGTAGAACTCAGCAATGTGGTGAAAAGTAAGGATGGAGATAGCAAGCAATCGAATGCAGGTATAGCTTACGGGGTAGGATTTGGTAGTGGAATTCTTATTTATATCACGATGTTCATTTTTGGATCGATGGTGATGCGTGGAGTGGCTGAAGAAAAAACAAATCGAATTGCTGAAGTTATCGTTTCGTCATGCAAGCCATTCGAACTGATGTTTGGTAAGATCATTGGCATTGCTGGGGTTGGGTTAACACAGTTTTTATTGTGGATCATCCTCATCGTAGCGTTAAGTTCGGCCTTACCTATGTTTTTGTCTGGTGAAACATTGCAACAAGTTCAGCAGGCTCAACAGGCATCTCAGGGTATGCCTGGAAATAACAATGAGATTGCCATGAAATTGATGGAAGCAAAAGCAACTGTGGCCAATAGTGTAAACTGGGCCTTGATCGTTTCTTGCTTTTTATTTTACTTTCTTGGGGGCTATTTATTTTATGCTGCCCTTTTTGCTGCGATAGGCAGTGTGATCAATGAAGATCCACAGGAAGCACAGTCTTTGATGTTGCCTATAACTATGCCGATAATTTTTGGATTCATCATTTTGACCAGCAGTCTTCAAAATCCGGATAGTCCGGTAGCTTTCTGGGCGAGCATTATACCATTTACTTCCCCAATTGTGATGATGGGACGAATCCCATTCGGCGTTCCGGAAACGGTACCATATTGGCAATTAGCCTTATCCATGGGATTATTAATCCTTGGATTTTTATTCACTACCTGGTTTGCCGGAAAAGTGTATAGGATTGGAATTTTAATGTATGGTAAAAAAGCCAGCTGGAAAGAGATGATCAGGTGGGCAATTAAATAGATCTGCTTAATGATTTGTTGAAGAAATTATGATTGCTTTTGTTTCTATATAGTCTTTAATAATTTCTTCAACAATATCCTTTGCAGGTTTGATCTCCTTTATCAATGCACTTACTTGTCCGATCTCTAATTCCCCTTCATCCAAATCTCCCTCAAACATACCTTTTTTGGCACGACCTTTACCTAAAAGTAAAATCAACTCTTCTTTAGATGCACCACGTGCTTCTGCATCGGCTACTTTCTTGTAGAAATTATTTTTCAGCAACCGCACTGGTACTAGCGGTTTCATCATAAGTTGCGTATCCCCCTCTGCGGCATCAAGGATAGCTTCCTTAAATAAACTATGCGATGAAGCTTCTGGAGAGGCCACGAATCTGCTGCCAATTTGAACACCATCCGCCCCCAGCACCATAGCCGCCAGCATTTGCTTACCGGAAGCGATACCGCCTGCGGCAATAACCGGTATAGAAACTGCTTCCTTGACCAAAGGTATCAAGACCATACTCGTTGTTTCTTCTCGCCCGTTATGTCCTCCCGCTTCAAAACCCTCCGCTACAACGGCATCACATCCAGCCTCTTCTGCTTTTTGGGCAAATTTGCTGCTGCTTACCACATGAACAACCATTATCCCTTTTTCTTTAAGAAATGAAGTATATGATTTTGGATTCCCTGCAGATGTGAATACAATTTTCACTCCTTCTTCAACAATAATCTGGAAATGCTTATCCAGATCTGCATATAGCAAGGGCACATTAACTCCAAAAGGTTTATCTGTGGCAGATTTACATTTACGAATTTGTTCTCTTAACACTTCCGGATACATACTTCCACTGCCCAACAATCCCAATCCACCGGCATTACTAACCGATGAAGCTAGCTCCCACCCACTTGCCCAAACCATTCCTGCCTGGATCAATGGGTAGCGAATCCCAAAAAGTTTACATATCGGATTATTGGAAAACATTATCCTAGGTCTATCTCCGTATTATCCCCGATATTCAGCGTACGTGTTTCACCTTTGATCTCCGTATCACTACCGATCAGGGATTCATAAAGAACGACATCATATAATTTTGAAAATGACCCTATGATAGAATCACGTACAATTGAATAACTAATATTTGTTTTTTCACCAATAGCCACATTGGGTCCAACAATGGAATTATTGATGCTGCAACCCGGTGCAATACTAACCGGTGGTATGATGATCACGTTTTCAAACTGATGAACCTCTGAAACATTGCCACCAAGTTTTTTCAGCAGTATGGCATTACTTTCCAACAAGGTTTCTTTTCTGCCACAATCAAACCAGTTTTGTACTTTGGTAGCGCGAAATGATGCACCTTTTTGGATCATACATTCCAGTGCATCGGTAAGGGTACATTCATCCTGACAATTGCTGCCATCCTCAAAGTTCTGGCTTAAACATTCAAATAAAAGCTGGCTTGCTGTGATCTTATACAAACCTACTAAAGCCATATTGGATTTAGGAATGTGTGGTTTCTCAACAACACGGGTTATCTGTCCGTCTTCTTCCATCTCCGCTACTCCAAAATTTCGAGGATCATCTACTTTTTTAACGCCTAGAACAGAACCTTCTTGTTTTAAAAATGAATCAACATCATATTCACATATCGTATCGCCCAGTACAATAAACATATCGTCACTTCCAACAATATCTTTCGTTAAATAGATGGCATGCCCGAGCCCCTGACGTTCATTTTGATGAATGATATGTATATCCAGATCTGGATAGTGCGTTCTTACGTAATCCTGTATTTTATCGCCCAAATAGCCTACCACCAGCACATACTCACGAATACCGGCTTCTACCAACTGATCAATAATGATGCTCAGGATGGTTTTGCCGGCTAGCGGGATCAATGCCTTGGGCTGCGTGTAAGTGTGGGGCCGAAGTTTAGTTCCGGCTCCCGCAACGGGTATGATCGCCTTCATGCCCAAATGTATCGACTAATTTCTAATCTGCAATTCATCATTTGGCTTAACTTCGCACCATGGACAATTTAGTATTCGACCTTATCCGTAAAGAGCTTGATCGCCAGCGTAATGGCATTGAACTTATCGCTTCAGAAAATTTCACTTCCCATCAGGTAATGCTGGCAACGGGAAGCGTTTTAACGAATAAATACGCGGAGGGTTACCCGGGTCGTCGCTATTATGGTGGTTGTGAAATTGTAGATGAAACGGAGCAACTGGCCATCGATCGTATAAAAAAAGTTTTTAATTGCGAATACGCCAACGTACAGCCTCATAGTGGTGCTCAGGCCAATACAGCAGTATTCTTAGCTATTTTACAGCCTGGTGATACTATTCTTGGCCTTGATTTGGCCATGGGAGGTCACCTTACCCATGGATCTCCAGTTAACATATCGGGTAAAACATATAATGCCAAGTTTTATGGAGTCAGAAAAGAAGATGGCTTGGTCAACTATGAGATGTTGGAGCAACAGGCTCGTGAACATAAACCCAAATTGATCATTTGTGGTGCTTCTGCGTATAGCCGTGATTGGGATTACGCTAGAATCCGTAAAGTAGCCGATGAGGTGGGTGCCTTTGTAATGGCCGATATAGCCCACCCCGCCGGATTGATCGCTAAGGGACTTCTGGCCTCTCCTTTCCATCATTGTCATTTTGTTACATCCACCACTCATAAAACGCTACGCGGTCCGCGTGGTGGGATCATTCTTATGGGTAAAGATTTTGAAAATCCATTTGGATTAAAAGACGTAAAAGGGAATATCCGTATGATGAGTAACCTGCTGGATATGGCTGTTTTTCCTGGAACTCAGGGAGGTCCGTTGGAGCATGTAATAGCCGCAAAAGCAGTAGCCTTCGGCGAAATTTTAAGTGATGATTTTACCAAATATGCACATCAGGTTAAAGCAAATGCACAGTCAATGGCAGCTGCATTAGTGAAGCGTGACTATTCGATCATCAGCGGAGGAACGGATAATCACTTAATGCTGATCGACCTTAGAAATAAAAACATCACTGGTAAAAAAGCTCAAGAAACATTAGACCGTGCGCACATCACATTAAATAAAAATGCAGTTCCATTTGATGATAAAAGTCCCTTTGTTACTTCCGGTATTCGGATTGGTGTTCCTGCTATTACCACACGAGGCATGAAAGAAGCAGATATGGAAATGGTGGTTTCCTTGATCGATAAAGTATTAATGAATATAGATGATGAGGCCGTAGTGAAAAAGGTAAGTGAAGAAGTGAAAGCATTGATGGAAGACTTCCCTTTATATCCAGAGATTGGCTAATTGCTCAAAAACACTACATCTATGATTCAACGTATTCAATCCCTTTGGTTTCTACTCGCATCTGTTGCTGGTTTTCTAACCTATCAACTTCCCTTATGGGAAGGCCGCTTAATGGAGAATGGCGTGAAGAAATTCAATGCAACAGACAATCTCCTGTTTTTTGCACTGACCATTGCCATTAGCATTCTTGCCTTGGCCACAATTTTTTTATTCAAGAATAGACAACTTCAAAAAAAATTATCCGTAATCGGTATTCTCGTTTCCCTCGGATTGATTGCTTTAGAATTCTATTTTGTTAATGATTTTAAGACTACACTAAACCTGAGTGAATCAACTTGGAAACCAGGCGCATTGATGCCAATACTGATAGCCATATTTTTCTTCCTCGCATTGCAGGGGATAAGAAAAGATGAGAAGCTTATCAAAAGTTTAGATCGCTTACGTTAGACAGAAAGGTCTATTTATAAAGACTTCCCCGTCCAACTACCCTTCACATTTTTGATGCCTTTTGGTTCTCCGGCATAAACCAGTTCACCTCCAACATCTCCTGCCTCCGGACCGAGATCTATGAGCCAGTCGGCACATCGAATGACATCTGTATTGTGCTCAATTACAATCAAACTATGTCCTTGATCAATCAATGCATTAAAAGAGCCTAACAATTTTTGAATATCATGAAAATGCAAGCCGGTAGTAGGTTCGTCGAATATAAACAGAATATGTCCCTGGGCCTTTCCTTTTCCTAAGAAGGAGGCTAATTTAACACGTTGAGCTTCTCCTCCCGATAAGGTACTACTGCTTTGCCCAAGTTTGACATAACCTAATCCAACATCCTGAAGCGGCTTGATTTTGCGCGTTATCTCTGGTTTGTCTTTAAAAAAATCCATCGCTTCATCCACACTTAACTCCAGGATATCAAAAATATTTTTCTCTCTGAAGTTGACCTCCAATACTTCTTCCTTGAACTTTTTACCTCCGCATGATTCACAAACTAAATGCACATCAGCCAGGAATTGCATTTCAACCAACTGTTCTCCTTCACCCTTACAAGTATCACATCTACCTCCATCTACATTAAATGAAAAATGCTTTGGTTGAAATCCTCGCATCTTACTTAAAGGCTGTTCTGCATAAAGATCCCTGATCTCATCATAGGCTTTGATATAGGTAATCGGATTACTTCTTGAACTTTTTCCGATCGGATTTTGATCAATCAACTCAATCTGTGTAATATCATTCACATTACCCGTAATCGATTTATGGAGCCCAACCTTTTCGCCATATTCTCCTTTTAATTTAGCAATAGCCGGATACAGGATTTGCTTCACTAATGTTGTTTTCCCGCTACCGCTAACTCCACTGACTACACAAAGCAGATTTAGTGGAAAGGTGACATCAATGTTTTTCAAATTGTTTTGATTGGCACCCATTACCGTAATGGAACGATTCCATGTACGAACTTTTTTAGGCGGATCTATAGTTAAATCGCCCTTTAAATATTTTCCTGTAAGTGATGCAGTATTAGCCATGATGGCTTCCCTATCGCCTTCAGCAATTACTTCACCTCCAAGATGTGAGGCCAGTGGCCCCATATCTATGATATGATCGGCCTCGCGCATCATCATTTCGTCATGTTCGACCACCACTACGGTATTATCCAGATCACGAAGGCTTTTTAATACAGAGATCAATCGTGCGGTATCTCTTGCATGTAAACCAATAGAAGGCTCGTCTAATATATACAGAGAATTTGTTAGATTACTTCCTAAACTACGGGTTAACTGGATACGCTGACTTTCACCTCCACTTAACGAATTCGCTAAACGATTTAACGTGAGATATCCTAAACCAACATCGAGCAATGTCTTTATGCGCTGATTCAATTCGATCAATAACCGTTTACCAACCTGCTGCTCAAATTCAGTAAGCTGTAAATCCGTGAACCACACTGCAAGATCTTTGATCTGCATTTCACTTAATTCCCCAATATGTTTTCCGCCGATCTTTATATAGAGCGATTCATCTCTTAATCGATAGCCTTTGCATCGGGTACAAGTCGTTCTTCCCCGATAACGGGATAGCAGCACTCGATATTGTACTTTATAAAGATTTTGTTCTACTTCTTGAAAAAAGTCCTTTATACCATACACTTTACTATTCCCCTCCCAAAGTAATTGGTACTGATCTTTTGTGAGTTCATCAACCGGACGATGTATAGGAAATCCAGTGGCATTTCGAATAAACTGATCCTTCCACTTTCCCAGCTTCTCCCCTTTCCAGGGAGCTACTGCCCCCTCATACACACTTAATCGACGATCAGGTATAATAAGATCTTCGTCAATTCCTAATATTTGTGAAAATCCTTCACAAACTGGACATGCCCCAAATGGATTATTAAACGAAAATAAATTGGGTACAGGCTCTTCAAACTTTATGCCATCAAGTTCGAATTTATTTGAAAAATGCAATAGCCTATCATCATTAATCATTAACTGCACTTCTCCTTCACCCTCATAGAACGCAGTTCCTACTGAATCAGCCAATCGATGCAAATCATCTTCATCAAATTCTTTTTTTACCACTCTATCGATCAAAACATAGGTACCCTCGCCTGGTTTCCATTTTTTCCAGTCTAGCATTTCTTCAATTCTAGATAAACCCTTTGCGTGAACATCATATATCCTGGAAAATCCTTTCTGCAATAGAATATTCAGCTCTTCTTGTACATCGCGCTTGCCATGAAAATGAAAACGACTTAAAATATATATTTTATCACCATCACTCAGTTGTTTGATGGCATTAACCACATCGGTTACATCATCTTTTTTTACTTCTCTACCGGAGATAGGTGAAATAGTTTTGCCTATTCGCGCATATAATAATCGTAAGTATTCATAGATCTCCGTCATACTACCAACTGTAGATCGTGGGGTGCGGGTGATCACTTTTTGCTCTATAGCGATGGCTGGACATAGGCCTTTTATCTGATCCACATCCGGCTTATTCATCCGGTTCAAAAACTGACGAGCGTATGCACTAAGAGATTCAGCATAACGACGCTGCCCTTCTGCATATAAAGTATCGATGGTGAGCGAAGATTTACCAGATCCTGAAACTCCAGTAACCACAATAAGTTTTGAACGAGGAATATCTACAGATACATTCTTCAGATTATGAACGCGTGCGCCCATGATCTGAATAGCTTTTGTTTCTCCTTTATGAGTACCTTCTTGTTTTTTTTTAGTTTTCATTGGTGCGCAGCTTCCATTACTTTTTGGGTAGTTTAGTGAACGCCTCTATACCACATTGAAGCCATTTTGCATATTGCTTTTTATCAGGAGTATATCCAACCGGAGGTGCCAACAACCGCTCATCTGGAGTGAGTAAGATATACCAAGGCTGAGAACTAGCATTGAAGTTCTCCGTTTGGAATACTGACCATTTATCGCCTACGGTTATGATCTTTCTTTCTACACTATCCTTCCCGGCATATGTAAATTGTTGACTGATAGGAAGCTTTTGCTTATCATCTACATAAAGCGAAACCAGCACGTATTGCCCCATCAATTCTTTTACCTGAGGATCAGGCCACACATTTTCTTCCATCTTCCGACAATTCACACAAGCCCATCCAGTGAAGTCAACCAGAATTGGCTTATTTTCTTTTTTCGCTATTGCCAGTGCCTCTTCATAATCTTTTAATGGCTCTTTGCAATTTATCGGATCATCATAAACACTATAACAATGCGGAGGAGGGAAACCACTGATCAAAGAAAGATTGGCAGCTTTTGAGTTCGTTATACCTGGCAACAGATAAATACTGAAGGCTAAAATGGATAAAGCAAAAAGTTTTCTTTGCCATCCAATCTTTTCTCCTGGAGTATCATGAGGAAAACGGAGCCATCCCATTAGATAAGTGAATAAACCAATACCAATAACAATCCAAATACCAAAAAATACCTCTCGTGGTAAAATTCCCCAATGGGCTACCAGATCAGCGTTCGACAAGAACTTTAATGCCAATGCTAATTCTACAAATCCTAAAACCACTTTTACAGTATTCAACCACCCACCAGATTTTGGTAAAGATTGCAACCATTTTGGGAACATTGCGAATAAGGCAAACGGCAAACCGAGTGCTACCCCAAATCCTGCAAGTCCAGCTGTTAAAGGCCATGCTCCTTCGGCGGCTGAACCAACTAATAAAGTCCCAAGTATTGGTCCTGTGCAGGAAAAAGAAACAATAGCCAACGTAAGTGCCATGAAAAATATACCGAAAAGATTGCTCCCTTGTCGGGCATTAGCCTTATTGGCTAATCCACTTGGTAGAGTGATCTCAAAATAGCCAAAGAAGGAAATGGCAAATACGATGAATACGATAAAGAAAGATAGGTTCAACCAGATATTAGTTGAAATATCATTGTAAATCGTTGGACTAACGGACCCCAGTGCATGAAAAGGAATACTAAACGAAATGTATATTAAGAAAATAAAGAAGCCATAGATAATGGCATTTCGAGTTCCATGTTTCTCTCCTGCTTTTTTAGTGAAGAAGGATACAGTAAGCGGTATCATGGGGAATACACATGGCGTGAGCAAGGCTACCAATCCGCCCAAAAATCCAAGAAGGAAAATATTCCAGAGATTCGTTTTTTCCGGATTTTTTACTTCAACTTCACAGGTTGCCAACGGAGAATTCAGGTCAACAGTAGTTAGTTTAATACGATTGCGGACGGCCACACCTCCCTCCATTGACACTTCAAAGGCAAATGGCTCAGAAGGATAGAACTCATCCCCTTTTGCATAAGTGAATAACAAAGTGCCTAATAATTTAGCGGGTACTTGCTCCGGGATATGAATAACCGCAGACCATGAAGCTTGTTTTTCCGAAAGTGCAAAAGATTTATTTTCAAAAAGTGGAACCTCCTCTGATGTTAATTCAATATCAGATCTTAATGCTTGTTCAATAATGATCGACGAATCAGAAAATTGAAGCTCAGATGATGTCAATCCTTCTATATCTTGACCTGGCCCATAAAGTTTCCAATCTCCTGAAATGGATGCCGTAAAATTTAACTTATATCTACCGTCACCAGTTTTACTGCTGGTCACCTTCCAGTTAACAGGGCTTTGTGCAAAAACCCCAGCAGATAAAAAAGCCAGGATAACAAACAGGAATATTTTTCTCATAACCTTTCGTGTTTATCCACCCAGGGCTACACGAAAATCGAATTCGGCCGGCGGCAGACATTGGGTGTCATTGCAGACCATAAACTCTACTTTTCCGGCTAAAGCAGTCTTCACTTTTGTTTTCAGCTTGACTACCTGGATGAATTCTACCCTTTTTTCGTAATAATTAACTTTACCCTCCCAGGCCTCTTCATATTTATTGATGAGCTTACCAGCCTCTTTTACTTTACCATTCAATGTGATCAGGGGATTAGGAGTAAACTTGATTGTAGTGGGTACAGGACCTTCTACACCAGCTGCCTGTGCATACATATGATAATCACCTTTAATATCGGCAGTCAGTCTTACCTCAAATAGATTATCCCCGATTTTTTTAGCTGAACTCGTCCAGGTTACTTGTTTGGCAGAGCCCTGTGCATAAGTGTTTATCGATAAAAAGGCCAGAGCAAAGAATAGTATGGTTCTCATATGTTGAAAATGAATAATTCAATTATTGTATCGACAGATCAAGTTTGAACAACTGACGGAAAACTTCTAATCCATCAGTATTTGCCAGAACAGAAGATGTGGCTCTTTCCGGGTGAGGCATCATTCCAAAAACATTACCCCTTGCATTTCGAATACCGGCGATATTTCTTTCTGCACCATTTGGATTAGCTGTAGGATTGATATTCCCATTTGCATCACAATAACGAAATAAGATTTGACCATTTGCTTCCAACTGGTCAAGCACTTCCGGACTGGCATAAAAACGACCTTCACCATGAGCAACAGGAATTTTCAATGCTTTCCCGGAATCTCCCTTTATAAAAATATTTTTACAAACAAATTGTTGATGAGCATTACGCAATAAAACTCCAGGAAGCAGTCCTGCCTCACATAAGATCTGAAATCCATTACATACACCCAGTACCTTACCGCCTTTTTGCGCAAAGGTGATTACCGATTGCATCATGGGACTAAATCGGGCGATCGCACCGCAACGAAGATAATCGCCATAAGAAAACCCTCCTGGCAATACAATGCAATCATCTGAAGTAAACATAGAGAGGTCTTCATCCTTATGCCATAATTCAATTACCTCCATCCCTATATCATGACGGATGGAATCGATCATATCATGATCACAATTTGACCCCGGGAAAACAACAACGCCAAATTTCATAAGTTGTATTTGAATGGCAAAGGTACGATTTCCGATTAGCTAACGGAAATTAAGAAACAGAACATAAACCACGAATCCTATGGCTAAAACATTGGGCAAAACGCGATTTTGAGGATAAAATAGGAAATTGGCAATAGCTGCGGCAAGCGGGGGTATGGCCAATAGGAAAAAGAGCAAATTACTGGATGAACTTAAAAAGGGTAAGGTTATGGTGATGATAAAGTAATAAAATACAAGATTCCAGGCTTTCCTGCTATGAATTGCCAATCGATTCATAGACTCCAGTAAATAATAGACCCCAAGTATGAGCGAAATGGCCAAAAAAATGATTAGTACAATAAACCATTTATCATATGGTAATATAACCCCACCCCATTTAGGGATTGGCAGAAATTGGTGAATATCCCAACTATCTTTTAAAAAACTTATTGAAAATAAAAAATAATAGGGCATAAGCAGGCCTATAATCCCGGTGATCCATTCCGGCAGATTAAAAGGACGAAGAATTAAAATACTTACCAATAATAACAGAAAAAAAGCAATGGCCGGGAAATAAAAAAATGAACAAATCCCAATTACTATTCCTGTTGTAAATATTGTGGACTTTGCCTTTTGACTTTTATATAACCCAATAAGATTATCCCAAACCGGAATGATAGCAGTATTGATCAGCAGAGCAGATGAGAAAACCCACCACTCCTTGCATAATGCCGTTAGTACTATATATAAGAATCCAATCAGGTAATTTGGTTTGGTGAACATTTTATGCTTATTCACAAACGTATTCAATAATACTGCTTGAAGAAAGACGAATAAATAGGCCAAAAGCGGAAATAAAACAGATTGATTCCCCAGGATCCCCTTTAATTTGTTTACCAACCACACATACAAAAATCCATCAGCAGGCATGATGACTGGATCTGTGGGATTAGAAAAGATATGTATCCTTAAAACGATACCGATCAGAAAAATCAGGATAACATTAAATGGATTATGGCTGCGAAATATACCCGTCACAAAATGGATTATGATTAAAAATCAAGCTTAGCAAAACAAATATAATTCTTGTACATGCATGGTAATACGATTTGTCGGGCACCTACCTGCTTACCATATCTGGGCATGAATTGATAATTCTGGTCCAGATTACGCATAGTAGGCTCCCGTTTTTGCTGACCATCCGGATTTAACGAAACCGAAGCCAAAATTAATTCTCTCCTTTCCAGGGTATTGAAAAGGAACTTTACTTCCGCACCAGTATTAAAAATTTGATACGATAAATACATATCTGTGTTATCATCAAACTGATTTTTGCGCACCACATTGCTCCACTGCATCTGCGCATTGGCATCGAAAGCCATTACCACTACATTCTCCGAATAATGGCGAACGGTATTCATACCAAATCTATTGTATGGATCCGTCCAACGCCAGTAATTCATTGAGCTAAAGGGAGAATAATACATATAATTGAGTGGATTGAAGTAGTTGTAACCATACAGATAATCCCATCTGTTCCAGGTACCTCCACGTGATGTAGTATAGTATAACTCTGCAAATACTACAAATCCACCATCCCGCTTCGGAATTACTTGTTTGATAAAGTAATCATTGAACGCCTGCTTCATTGGAATATTTTCAGATTTGGCATCCGCCCGTAAGGTATCTCCAAACATAATGCTAGATTGAGCTCCAATTTTTCTGTCTGCTTTATCCCAAACCAAATTGTAGATCCCATCTATATTACCTTTTTTTTGTTTGTAATAGAATGAGTTCACTATAAATCGTCTGTTTAAATTATCGGGCTTGATCTTAATTTCATCTAAAGATTTATCAGGCAAGGGTACATGGGTGAATGTAAATCTTTCTTCGTTAGGACGTTTAGATATGATATCAAACACTTTTATATAATCACCGCTTCCGGAGCGAACGCTTCGACCAAACACCAACTCTCCCTCATTATCCAGAACAAATTCGGTTATAATGGATTCGCCAGGCATATCCAGTAAGAGAACATTTTTCTCCTCCATCTTCATATTACTATTGAAACGTAATAAGGTGAATAGGAATTTTTTCTCATTTCGCCGATTGATCTTAAAAACCATGATCTGCTTTTTGTCATCACTATTTATCATGGAGTAGATCTTATTATCAGAAAGACCCGAAATATGAGATGTATCAATATCAATAGGATCCTCCATCAATTTTCCATTCCCATCCATTTTAGCCACACTGCAGTAAACCACATTCTTTTTTTGATACTGATAGATCATCCAATAAAAATCCTGATACACAACAAAGTCAAGATTGAGTACTCTTTCAGGCAGAAATTCAAGTCTGGTTTTTGACTTTAATTTCATCTCGTTATCATAAACCGACAGATCATGCCTTGCCCTAAAGTTTTTATACACATTGATATTCCCACCTACTCTTCCGATGATCTCAAAATTCATCTGGCGATAGTCATCTTTGTCTGCCTCTGTGTAGAAGATCCGCTGTGCGGCAGAAGGTATAGATATCGTTAACAATAGCAATAAGATCAGGTTACGGCAAGTGGTCAGCATAACTATCTATTTGTGGCTAAAATACTATTTGTGGCTCAATTTATGTGCAGAATTAAGCCAATAGCTGAGAGGCTTAACGGTTTTTTTAGAATTTCGTAAGTTTTTTTCTCAGATTTAACGGGGATTCAAGTTTGCAGCATAATTTTACCGCTGAACTGCTTTTAAAATTAAGACGTGGGAAAAAATCTTAACCGGGTCACCGCAGCCGGATTGTTGGTAGCACTTGGTATAATCTACGGAGATATCGGTACTTCTCCTCTCTATGTTTTCAATGCCATCATTAAAGACAATGTTGTTACAGAGAATCTGATTCTGGGTGCCTTATCCTGCATTATCTGGACCATTACATTACAAACAACCATCAAATATGTTATTCTCATCCTCAGAGCAGACAACAAAGGGGAAGGAGGAATATTTTCTTTGTATGCTTTAGTTAGGCGAAGAAAAAAATGGTTGGTTATTCCAGCTATGATCGGAGGAGCATCTTTGCTGGCTGATGGTATCATAACCCCTCCCATTTCGATCACTTCCGCTGTCGAGGGGCTTCGAAATATACCGGCACTTTCCTCGATCTCTACAGATACTATCGTATATATCGTCTTGGGAATAATAGTAGCCTTTTTCTTTTTACAGCAGTTTGGTACAGCTTCTATTGGTAAATTATTTGGACCAATGATGTTTATCTGGTTCACTATGCTGGGGATTTTAGGCATTGTTCATCTTTCAGATGATCCTGCTATCTTGAAAGCATTCAATCCGTACTATGCTTTTCATCTTATTCAAACCACGCCTGATGCCCTTTGGCTGCTGGGTGCTATCTTCCTTTGTACAACAGGTGCAGAAGCACTATATAGTGACCTCGGGCATTGTGGAAGGAAAAATATTCGTCTGACGTGGGGATTTGTCAAGCTTACCCTATTACTAAATTATCTTGGTCAGGGTGCATTCCTTTTAGCCAACAGAAAAGATATGCTCATTTCTGCAGCGTATCGAGAAGCAAATAATGTGAATGCCTTTTTTGATCTTATGCCAAGTTGGTTTGTAATCTTTGGCGTGATCATTGCAACGAGTGCTGCTATCATAGCCTCACAGGCTATGGTATCCGGTTCTTTTACGCTGATCAGTGAAGCCATTCGACTTAACCTATGGCCTCGAATGAAAATTGTTTATCCATCAGAGGAAAAAGGACAACTATACATACCATCCATAAATACACTTTTACTGGCAGGATGTATTAGTGTAGTACTTTACTTTAGAGAATCTTCCCAAATGGAAGCTGCTTATGGATTAGCCATCATCATTACTATGATAGCTACTACCATGTTGTTTGCTAACTATTTGGTACTTCACAGGGTTAAACCAGGACTAATTTATCTTTTTCTGGGTGCCTATATCACAATTGAGGCTACTTTCTTCATTGCATTAATGCAGAAGTTCACACATGGAGGATACATCACACTGATCGTTGCCTCTTTATTCTTTATCGTGATGTTTGTGTGGTTCAAAGCTCGTAAGATCAAAAATCGATTCATTGAATTTGTGCGACTCGACCAATACCTTCCGATCCTTCAGGAGTTAAGTAATGATGCCACCATTCCAAAATATGCTACTCACCTAGTCTATCTAACCTCTGCGAATAATCCGAAAGAGATCGAGCATAAGATCACCCATTCAATCCTCAATAAAAAGCCAAAACGTGCAGATATTTACTGGTTCGTGCATGTAGATACCATGGATGATCCTTATACCTGTGAGTACGAAGTGCAAACCATCATTCCTAATGAGGTTATTCGTATTGATTTCAAACTGGGTTTCCGAATGGAGCCACGTATCCAACTCATGCTTCGGAAAGTTGTTGAAGAAATGGTGGCCAATAGAGAAGTAAATATTGTAAGCCGATATGAGAGCTTACAACGAAATAATATTATGGGTGATTTTGAATTCATCGTGATGGAAAAGTTCCTAAGCCAGGATAACGAACTACCATTTGTAGAACAAATGGTCATGAAGATCTATTTCATGCTTAAAGAGATCAGCTTGTCGGAAGAACGTGGCTTTGGATTAGATCCTAGTAATGTAGTAGTGGAGAAATATCCGTTAGTGGTAGCACCTGTAAAGAATCTTCGACTCAAGAGAGTTGAGGAATAACTCGTGCCTTAAAAGCTATAAGAAGTAGAAAAGGTATAAAGATCAACGTTAGTAAACCATCTTCCTTCTACTCTACAAAATATCCTTGATTTTGGAGCAAAATCAACATTCAAAGAAAAGGAGCGAGCATGAAATCCATTCGGTTCTGCTACGCGTATGATCACACCATTCTTATCGCGATAGAGCTCCCCTCTTAGAGAAATTGCCCATTTTTCTGAAAAGGTATATCTAAAAATACTAGCTAAACTATACCAAATAGCGGATTGCTCCATACCTATATCCATACCGGTTATTAAGCCCAGTTTATCACTTAGCGAAAATATTCCATACAAATTATGAAAATGCCTGAAGCGATGTGTTGTATCGGGTGTATCGGTTCCTAAAAAATTACTATAATTAAAACTAATGCTTGAGGTGGGTTTAAATAGAACTTGAGCTCCGAAACTAGGCTTTGAATTTCCTTCCAACCTTCTGATTCGTTGCCACCCCTGCAAAATCATTCCAGCTAACGTTAATTTTCCATTCAATGAAGAATATGACAATTTAATGCCATTTTCAAAATAAGGAGAATTCTCCGCCAATATACTTCGCGTAAGATTCCAGTTATCTTTTCCAATTGCAGATTCAAATCCAATATGAGAAGGCATGATCCCAACATCCAACCATATTTCTTTATCCTTAAAAAGTTTAACACCTGCATTGCCTTCAAAAACATACTTAAATATTCCTTTCTCTGCAGTATAATTGGATTGCATATAAGTCCCACTAGCTAGAGCTAGGTTAGAACGAAAACGCTTTGCCTCTAACCGTGCCTTAATATAGCTCAGGTTAGTATTGAACTGCTTATTTCTATTGAAATTATACAGAAAATCAGGTCGTTTAATAGCTGAGAACTGACCATCATATCCAAAATAAAGCTCAGAATACCCGCTCAACGTAAAGGTTGTATTTATTGAATCTGTTTTTAAGTTCGTTTGAGCTGATAACTCAATAGTGAAAAAAAGAAATAAAAACAGCGATAGTTTATTTTGCTTCAAGATGGATTTCGTTTGACTGAACTAATAATCTGTATGTACAACCCGTTTTCAACGCGTAATTCGCTGCCTCATGACTAACAGGAAATCCGAAGCAAACAGGATAGTGATATTCCTTTACATGTGCTCGTAAAACCTCTTCAACCGATTGACCAAAAGGCAATGTGGTATCCTTACAATCCGTAAATCCACCAAAAATCAATCCAGCTAGTTGATCCAGTTTTCCAGAACGTTTCAATTGATACATCATACGATCGATATTATATAAATACTCCCCCACATCTTCTAAAAATAAAATAGCACCACGAGTATCCAAATCAGAAACTGTTCCAACGAGATGTGCCATTAAGGCAAGATTTCCTCCCATCAAAGTTCCAGATGCCTCTCCTGATCTATTGAATGGATGAGCTGGAGCGGTATAAGTTGTACCCTTCCCTTCCAAGACTTCTCTGAGTGAGTGTACATAGGGGCCGGCATCACCACCATCATTAAACGCATTAGCCATGGGCCCATGTACTGATGCAATATTATATTTAGATAATAAATGTGCCTGTAAAACCGTTATATCACTAAACCCGATTATCCACTTTGGCTGGCGACAAAAGGAAGTGAAATCTAATCGATCTAAAATTCGTCCTGTACCATATCCACCCCGTCCACATAAGATTGCTTTGATTTCAGGATCATCCATCATAGATTGTAGATCTGCTAATCGCTCATCATCTGTTCCCGAAAAATAATGATGTTGATGCCCAACTGTTTTGCCAATACGTACTTTGAAACCCCAAATACTTTCAATAGTCTCCATTGCCTGTTTCGTTTTATCAAGTGGCAAAAATCCGGCCGGACAAACTAAACCAATGGTATCGCCTTTTTCTAAATATGGTGGAATGATAATGGACATGCGGCAAATTACATACTATTGTTGAAGCAAGATCGTTTCTGTTGCACTTATGATTAGTTTATGTTTTCGACCATGCATTATGGCATAATTGTTTTTCTGATGTCCTACAGGAAATCCAAAACATATCGGATATCCATATCCTCCAGCCTTACTGAGTACAATATCATAAAGATCTCTTCCAAATTCATCCCCCGGATCTTCTGCCTTGATCCGATTAAATCCGCCTATGATCAGCCCTTTCAATTTTGAAAGTTTTCCCGAACGATGTAATGTGCTAAACATGCGATCAATACTATATAAATACTCTCCAACTTCCTCAACAAATAAAATAGCTCCATTTGTATTGATCTCTGAAGCTGTACCCATCATACTGGTTATGATAGCTAAATTCCCGCCTACTAAAATTCCTTCACTCTCTCCAAATCGGTTATTACTATCCGGAATAGCTGAATAACGAATTGAATTTCCCTCTAAAATATTCCGTATGGATAGGATCGTATCCTGCACTATCGGTTCTGCCTTTTCCCATTCTTTTGGAAAGCTGTTACACATTTTAGAATGAATAGAGGCGATATGCGCATTTCTGAATAAATGCAAATGAAGCGCAGTGATATCACTAAAACCAATCACCCATTTTGGATATTTTCTAATTCCAGTCAGATCTAATTGATCCAATATGCGATTTACCCCATAACCGCCGCGCGCACACATAATGCAAGCGATTTTAGGATCATCCATCATTTGCTGCAGATCGACCAACCGCATTTCGTCCGTACCCCCAAAAGTGCAATCGCGTCTTCCAATACTATCACCTATTCTTACTTCATACCCCCAGGAATTCAATAATTTCCTGGATGGATCCACCTCGTCCAGAGAAATATATCCGGCAGGTGATGTGAATCCGATGATATCGCCAGCCTTCAAAAAAGGAGGTAACTGTGTAAGAGATCCCTCCTCCGAAGGCCTGTAGCCACTTAGTGCGGCTAGACCAGGCAATACGGATAAAAATGATTTACGATCCATCGTAACGTAAATATATCTGAAAATGGGCAATCGCCCTCTCCTTCGTATCTTTGTAACCTTAATGAATATGATGAGCCCAAAACGTTATTTAATCACCTCCGCCCTCCCTTATGCCAATGGTTTAAAGCACATCGGACATCTGGCAGGTGCCTATCTGCCAGCCGATACTTATACCCGCTATCTTCGGGCACAAAAAAGAGATGTTGTGTTTGTTTGTGGGAGTGATGAACATGGAACGGCTATTCCTATTCAGGCCATGAAAGAAGGTACTACCCCTCAACAGATCATCGACAAATACCATGCGATGATCAAACAAAATTTTGAAGATCTAAGTATCGCTTTTGATATATATGATCGTACATCTTCTCCTGTTCACCATGAAACCTCTGCAGCGTTTTTTACGTATCTGAATGATCGTGGCGAGTTACAAGTTCAGGAATCAGAACAATATTTTGATGAAGAATCGAAAACATTTTTGGCTGATCGCTACATCAAAGGAACTTGTCCGAACTGCGGATATGAAGGAGCCTATGGGGATCAATGTGAAAAATGCGGAAAAAGTTTAAGCCCTGATGAACTCATCAACCCAAAATCAACCCTCAGCGGAAATGCTCCTGTAAAAAAATCAACCAAACACTGGTAT
>Ga0315907_10001698_pt1 | contig 29370 bp, 30 predicted proteins | sample LakEriMetagenome_3_FD_203525 | JGI IMG/M metagenome (GOLD analysis project Ga0315907, IMG submission 203525) | Freshwater fungal communities from buoy surface, Lake Erie, Ohio, United States - Buoy 12 MA123 | ecosystem: Environmental > Aquatic > Freshwater > Lake > Lake biofilm | place: USA...
CCAACCGCAAGCCCCCCATCTGGAAACCCGCGACGCGGCGGAAGGGCGAACTGCGCCCTCACAACCCAACGGAGAACAATCACCACGCCGAAGCGGGAACTTCAGGCCGCTGGTGCATGATCCGGGCTAGGTCTGGCGACCCGGTTACCGCACGCCTCCTATCGGAACTTCGTCGAACGGACCGTCTGAACCGTCGCCGCGCGCCCGTCTCGGGCATCCGGTTCTCAATCCGCGGTCCGTCGACCGCAAATCAGCCGCTCCAGACCCTCTCAGTCGCGCCCGGCAGACCCACCCCGGACACAACATGCTGATCTACCGTAGGCAACGGGATAAGCCGTTAAAGGCATTTCAGAACACAAAGGGCATTTCTTAGTCAGCATTCCTATTGGAATACTGCATCAAAGTCTCATGTCAATTCTCACTCCAATCAGTTTTGGTTTCATTCTGCTTGCAGTCAAGCTCTGCATTGCGCGAGATACATTCTCGTCCCGTAGCATTTGATTTAACTTTAGTTCTTTGTTAATAATTTGAGCATTCTCAAGCTCGATTTCTTTTTTTCTTAGTTCTGTTTCAAGGATTTTGCGCTCGATTGGAAGGGATTCAATTTCTTTATACACCTGCACAACTTTCAATAAGGCATCAGCGGCTGAATTCAATGGAGCAAGGAAATCTAGCGATAATGGTGAGTTGTATATGATTCGACTTATGCCTAATTCAAATTGTTCAGGCAGGCGAAAATTTTGCCTTCCCAGGAAAGCACCTCTCGCAGGCGAAGAAATTCCATTTGAAAGACGAAATACAGATACGTACAGACGATTAAAGTCAAAAACAAATGAAGATAAATCAAGAGCACCAACGTGATTCAGATCATTAAACTGAAGCGAAACAATAAGTGAAGGTTGAGGAAGGAGAATCATACAGCCGCCCCAGATTGGAAAACACGTCTGATGAAGATATACAAAAACTCGTCCGCATTTGCAATTATATGTTTTTACGTCGCAGCAGGGTAGAAGGGGGCTTTTCCTGAATGGGCCAGAGCACAATCCCTATCTCGACTTTACCCCACCTGCCGCCCCAGAAAATCCATCACCAGCGCGTTGAACGCCTCCGGTCGGTCCCGCGTAACCGAATGGCCGGCCCCCGGCACCACCTGCCGCTCGGCCTGCGGCATGGCGGCGGTCAGTTTCGCGAAGATGGCGGCGTGCACCGGCGGCGTGTCGGCGCCCGAGACCATCAGCACCGGCATCGGCAGGGCGGCCAGCGTCTCAGGCGGGATCCAGGGGAACTCGTCGGTCGAGAGCGCCAGCATCATCATCGCCAGCACGTTCTGCATCCGCCGCTGCCGGCGGGCGACAGGCGGGGGACGGCGGCGCCGGCGATCGCCGTTCCCTCGAGCGTGAGGTCAGCGTAGCGCATCAGCGGCGGCTCCGCCGCCACGACGGCCCGCACCCGCTCCGGCGCGCGGACGGCGAGGTAGCGCGCGAGGATTGCGATGGCACCGTCGATGTCGTCCACACCCGCGGCCCTGTCGGCGAGCGGACTGAGGTGGGCCTGCACGGCGTCGTTCAGCCAGCCGGGATCCCAGTCGTTCTCCCTCGCGACGCCGCGACCACGTCGTAGAGCCAGACCGGCCAGGGATCGGGAAGGGCGGCGATGTCCGCGTCCTCGGTGGCGAAGCGGAAACGTCCGGCGAGCATCAGGGCGGAGCCCGCGTAAACGGCGATTTCGAGCACCGTCCCGTTGGCCCGTGCCACCGATCATCCTCCCGGCCATCTGCGGGACGAGACTGGGCGAACCCCGAAACGAAAACCGCCCGGGGTTTCCCCCGGGCGGCGATCGTGCGAACCCCGTTCGGGATCCCGCCTCACTCCTCGCGGTTGCCGAGGAACTGCAGCAGGAACTGGAAGAGGTTCATGAAGTTGATGTAGAGGCCCAGCGCGCTCCACACCGCATGGGTCGTCCCCGCGTCGCCGTGCATGGCGGCCTGCGAGTACTCCTCCTTGATGCGCTGCGTGTCGAAGGCGATCAGGCCGGCGAACACCAGGATGCCGACGATGCCGATGATGAAGTGCAGCATCGACGAGCCGACGAAGATGTTCACCACGCTCAGCAGCACGATGCCGATCAGGCCGACCATGAGGAAGTTGCCGAAGCCCGACAGGTTCTTCTTGGTCGTGTAGCCGAACAGGCTGAGGCCCGCGAACGCCGCGCCGGTGATGAAGAACACCCGGTAGAAGCTCTCGCCGGTGTAGACCTGCATGAGCATGCCGATCGACACGCCCTGGAGCGCCACGTAGGTCCAGTAGAAGAGCTGGGTCGTGGCGGCCGTCATCCGGCTCGCCATGAACGAGGCGAGCAGGATCATGCCGAGCGGCGCGAACACCGCCACCCAGCCCAGGATGTTGAGACCCGCGAAGCGGCCCGTCGGCGTGTACTGGTAGAAAACCCCGCCGACCGCGGTGTTGGCCAGGATCCACGCGACGAAGCCGCTGACCGCCAGACCGGTGGCCATGTAGTTGTAGACGCGCAGCATGTGCGCGCGCAGGCCCTCGTCGATCTGGGCCTGCCCGATCGTGCCCGCCCCGGGCATCGCGTAGCCGCGCTGCGCGTTCGGGCTGTTCCAGAGACCGTTAGCCATCGAAATCCCTCAGACAGAGGTTGAAACATCGGAGCTGCATATTGGCAGACCAGCCATGCGTTTCAATGGAAAATCGGAGTCACGATTCCGAGGCCGAAGGCAAATGCCACAATGTTTTTGTGGAAATTCATCTTCGCCGCGCCGCACTCAATCGTTCCGCAACAACGGCGCCGCCGGTTGACCGAGAGCCCACCACGTTCCGACGAAGCCGAACATCAATGTTATCGCAGTACAGACGGCGCTGGTGACGAGCACTGCCGAAGGCAGGAACGTCCAGTCCTGTTGCATCACGAAGACGAGAACGGCCCAGGCCGTGACCGTGCCGAGGACGCCCGCGATGAGCGCGGTGATCAGGCCGAGGAGCCCGTACTCGAACAGGAAGGCGCGCAGGATGTCGCCGCGCGTGGCCCCCAGCACCTTGAGCACGACCGCGTCCCACACCCGCCGCCGGTGCCCCGCCGCGACCGCTCCGGCGAGCACGAGCGTGCCGGCGACCAGCGTGATCGACGCCGTTGCGCGCACCGCGGTCCCGATGTCGGTCAGGATCCTGTTCACCGTGTCCAGCGCGTCGCGCACGCGCACGGCCGTCACGTTCGGGAACGCCTGGGTCACCCGGCGCTGCAGCTCCCCCTCGGCCGCCTGGGGCGCCTGCACGGTGGCCAGCACCGTCTGCGGCGCGCGGTCGAGCAGGCCGGGCGAGAAGATGATCGTGAAGTTGATCGACAGCGTCGACCATTTGATGCGCCGGACGTTCGCGACCTCCGCCGTCACGTTGCGGCCGAGGATGTTGAAGGTCATGCGGTCGCCGGGGCCGATCGCGAAGGCCTTGGCGATGTCCTCGGCGATGGAGACGCGCGGCGCGCCGCGATAATCCTCCGGCCACCACGCGCCGGCGATCACCTCCGAGCCCGTGGGCAGGAGGGCGGCGTAGGTCATGCCGCGATCGCCGCGCAGCACCCAGGCCTCGGACGGGTCCTTGATCGCCTGCTCGGCCTCCACGTCGTTCACCCGCACGATCCGCCCGCGCAGCGACGGCACCTCGCGCAGGTCGGCCGTGCCGGGCACGCCCAGAACCGTCTCGCGGAACCGGTCGCGCTGGTCGGGCTGCACGTCGACGAAGAAGAAGGCGGGCGCCTGCGCCGGCAGCGTCTCCTGCACCGCGCGGCGGAAGTTGCCCTCGATCAGCGCGATGGCGACCAGCACCGTGAGCCCGAGGCCGAGGGAGAGCACGACGCTGCCCGTCGGGTTGCCGGGCCGGTGCAGGTTGGCGATCGCGAGGCGCAGGCCCGGCCGCCGCGGGCGCGGCACGCGGGCCGCACCCCGCTCCACCACCCAGGCCGCGGCGCGGAACGCCAGCATCGTCGCGACGGACCCGAGGATGAACCACACGGCGAACATCGGCGCCGCCGCGGTCCCGACCGCGAGCCCCGCGAGGCCCAGCGCCGAGAGCCCCGCCCCGGCCATGTAGAGGAGGCGCGGTCGACCCCGCGTCGGCTGGATCACGTCGCGGAAGAGGGAGGCGGCCGGCACGTCGCGCGCCCGGCCGAGCGGCCACAGCGTGAACGCCAGCGCCGTCAGCAGGCCGAAGGCGGCGGCCACCGCGAGCGGCCCGGCGTAGACCCCCACCCGGGCGCGGATCGGGAGCACGCCCTCCAGCGCCGCCGCCGCCGCCAGCGGCGCGACCGCCCCGATGACGAGGCCTATGGCGATGCCGCACCCGGCGAGCACGACGATCTGGGCGAGGTAGGTGCGGAAGATGAGCGAGCCTTCCGCGCCGACGCACTTCAGCATGGCGATCGTGCGCACCTTGCCGTCGAGGTAGGAGCGCACGGCGTTGCCCACGCCGACCCCGCCGACCAGCAGCGCCGTCAGCCCGACCAGCGTGAGGAAGAGGGTGAGGCGGCCGATGAACTCGGCCAGCTGCGGCGAGGCGTTGGCGCTGTCGCGGATGCGCAGCCCCGCGTCGGGGAACCGCTGGGCGATCGCCGCGCGGAAGTCCGCGGCCGTCGTGCCGGCCGGAAGCGCCAGCCGGTAGGTCCAGCCGACGAGGCTGCCCGGCTGGAGGAGGTCCGTCGCCGGCAGGGCGTCCATGTCGATCATCAGCCGGGGGCCGAGGGTGAAGGTGCCCGACGCCGCCTTGTCCGGCTCCCGCACGATCACGTCGGCCACCCGCAGGCGCGCCTCGCCCACGCGCACCGTGTCGCCGACCTTGAGGCCGAGGCGGTCGAGGAGGATGGGTTCGATCACCGCGCCGGGGACGCCGTCGCGCGGGGCCAGCGCCCGTTCGAGGGTCTGCCCGCTCTCCAGCTGGAACGCGCCGTAGAGCGGATAGGCGTCGCCGACGGCCTTGAGTTCGACCAGCGTCGCCCGCTCGTCGTCCGCGCTGCGCGCCATCGCGCGCATGTCGGCGCCGCGGTCGAGACGCCCCTGGCCGTCCAGCCAGGCGACCTGCTCGTCGGAGAGCGGGTTGTAGAGCGTGCGGATGGAGACGTCGCCGCCGAGGATGGCGGTCCCGTCCTCGCGCAGGCCCTGAAGGATGCCGGAGGAGAGCGACTGCACCGTCGCGATCGCCGCGACGCCGAGCGTCAGGCAGGCGAGGAAGATGCGGAATCCCTTGATCCCGCCGCGCAGCTCGCGCCGGGCGAGGACGAGGGGGAGAAGCCAGCGGGGGGTCATCTGCGGATGTCCTTCACGCCCCCGCCGCGCGGACGCGGCGGTCGCCGGCGGGTTCGGGCTGGATGCGGCCGTCCAGCATCCGCACCACCCGGTCGCACCGCTCGGCCAGCGTCGTGTCGTGGGTGATCAGCACCATGGTCGAGCCGATCCGGCGCGTCAGGTCGAACATCAGGCGGATGACATGCTGGCCCGTCTCGCCGTCGAGGTTGCCGGTCGGTTCGTCGGCCAGGAGGAGCTGGGGCTCCGCCGCCAGCGCCCGGGCCAGCGCCACCCGCTGCTGCTCGCCGCCCGACAGCTGGCCGGGATAGTGGGTGATGCGGTGGCCGAGGCCGACCGATTCCAGCCCCGCCCGCGCTCGCTCGAACGCGTCGCGGCGGCCCGCGAACTCCAGCGGGATCGCGACGTTCTCCAGCGCCGTCATCGTCGGCACGAGGTGGAAGGCCTGGAACACGATGCCGACCCGGTGCCGGCGGAAGAGGGCGAGGCGGTCCTCGTCCATCGTCGTCAGCTCGTCCCCCGCGACCGTCACCCGCCCGGTCGATGGCCGTTCCAGGCCGGCCATGATCATCATCATGGTGGACTTGCCCGACCCCGAGGGGCCGACCACGCCCACCCGCTCGCCCCGCCCGATCGCGAGGCTCACGCCCCGGAGCACGTTGACGGGTCCGGCGAGGCTGTCCAACTTGAGATGGACGTCGTCGAGAACGACGAGCGGCTGCTCCCGTCCGGGGCCGGTCGTCTCGTTTGCGGCGAACGTCGTCATGGGCTCTCGGGCTCGGGCGGCGGGGATGTCCTTCACCGGCGATATGGCCCCATGACCCTTCAATTCAACGCGATCCGTCGCTTCCTGCCCGTCCTGGCCCTGGCCCTGGCGTTCGCGGTGCTGGCCGCGGGCCCCGCGCGGGCCGGGCCCGTGACGATCGTCGCCTTGGGCGACAGCCTCACGGCGGGCTACGGCCTTCCGGAAGCCGACGCGTTCCCGGTCCGGCTCGAACGGACGCTGAAGGAGCGGGGTCACGATGTCGTGATCGTCAACGCCGGCGTCTCCGGCGACACGACGGCCGGGGGTCTCGCCCGGCTCGACTGGGTCCTGGCGGACCGGCCGGCGATCGTGATCCTGGCGCTCGGCGCCAACGACGGCCTTCGGGGCATCGATCCGCGCACGACCCGGGCGAACCTCGACGCGATCCTCGACCGGCTCGGCAAGGAGCGGGTGCATACGCTGCTGCTGGGCATGTACGCGCCGCCCAACCTCGGAAGGACGTACGGCGACGCGTTCAACGCCATCTTCCCGGACCTCGCGGCCAGGCACGGCGCCGCGCTGATGCCCTTCATGCTGCAGGACGTCGCCACGATCGCCTCGCTGAACCAGGCGGACGGCATCCATCCGAACCGCGCGGGCGTGGACATCATGGTCCGCAACGTGCTGCCCCACGTCGAGGCGCTGCTGCCCGCGAAGTGACGGGCCTGTGGCGGCTTGACGCGGGGCTGCACGTTGCGTCTCGACGCGGCCATGGTCCGCGCATCCTTCAACCGTCGGGCGGGCCGTGTGCCGCCCGTCGGTTTATGCGACGTAAAGCCGCTGCGACGCCCCCCCCTCGCGACGACTTGAGATGGATCAAGGCGGCGTGATTTATTCCCGTCCAACCACATGCAAAGTCTTTTCGGGGGAGCGCACCGGCATGTCCGCCACCAACCTGTTTCCCGTGCCCGACGATTTCGCGGCGAACGCCTGGGTCGACGCCGCGAAGTACCGCAAGATGTACGACGCGTCGATCGCGGACCCGGTGGCCTTCTGGGGCGAGCACGGCAAGCGCATCCACTGGTTCAAACCCTACACGCAGGTGAAGGACACGAGCTTCACCGGCGACGTGCACATCCGCTGGTTCGCCGACGGCACGACCAACGTCGCCTACAACTGCGTGGACCGGCATCTCGCCACCCGCGCCGACCAGACGGCGATCATCTGGGAGGGCGACAGCCCGTCCGAGCACAAGCACATCTCCTATTCGGAGCTGCACCAGAACGTCGTGCGCCTCGCCAACGTGCTGAAGGCCCGCGGCGTGAAGAAGGGCGACCGGGTCACGATCTACCTGCCGATGATCCCGGAGGCCACCTACGCGATGCTGGCCTGCGCGCGGATCGGCGCGGTCCACTCCATCGTCTTCGGCGGCTTCTCCCCCGACAGCCTGAAGGACCGCATCGTCGACTGCGGGTCGAAGGTCGTCATCACCGCCGACGAGGGCCTTCGCGGCGGGCGCAAGGTGGCGCTCAAGGCGAACGCGGACGTGGCCGTCAAGGCGGCGGCGGGCGTGGACACGGTGATCGTCGTGCGCCGCACGGGCGGGCAGGTCGCCTGGACCGAAGGCCGCGACGTCTGGTACCACGAGGCGCTGGCGCAGGCGTCCGACGAGTGCCCGTGCGAGGAGATGAACGCGGAGGATCCGCTGTTCATCCTCTACACCTCGGGCTCGACAGGAAAGCCCAAGGGCGTGCTGCACACGACGGGCGGCTATCTCGTCTATGCGTCGATGACGCACCAGTACGTCTTCGACTATCATGACGGCGAGATCTACTGGTGCACGGCCGACGTGGGCTGGGTCACGGGCCACAGCTACATCGTCTACGGCCCGCTCGCCAACGGCGCCACCACCTTGATGTTCGAGGGCATCCCGAACTATCCGGACAGCTCGCGCTTCTGGCAGGTGGTGGACAAGCACAAGGTCAACATCTTCTACACCGCCCCCACCGCCATCCGCGCGCTGATGCGCGAGGGCGAGGGGATGGTGAAGCGCACCTCGCGGGCGAGCCTGCGCCTGCTCGGCTCGGTCGGCGAGCCGATCAACCCCGAGGCCTGGCTCTGGTACCACAACGTGGTCGGGGACGGCCGCTGCCCCATCGTCGACACCTGGTGGCAGACCGAGACGGGCGGCATCCTCATCACCCCTCTGCCGGGCGCCATCGCGACCAAGCCGGGCTCGGCCACCCTGCCCTTCTTCGGGGTCAAGCCGGTCGTGGTGGACGGCGAGGGCAGGCTGCTGGAGGGGGAGACGGAGGGCAACCTCTGCATCGCCGACAGCTGGCCGGGTCAGATGCGCACCGTGTTCGGCGACCACGAGCGGTTCGTGCAGACCTACTTCTCGACCTTCGCCGGCAAGTACTTCACCGGCGACGGCTGCCGCCGCGACGCCGACGGCTATTTCTGGATCACCGGCCGGGTGGACGACGTCATCAACGTGTCGGGCCACCGCCTCGGCACGGCCGAGATCGAGAGCGCGCTGGTCGCCCATCCCAAGGTGGCCGAGGCGGCGGTCGTGGGCTATCCGCACGACATCAAGGGCCAGGGCATCTACGCCTACGTGACGCTGAACGCCGATGAAGCCCCCTCGGAGGCGCTTCGCAAGGAGCTGGTCGCCTGGGTGCGCAAGGAGATCGGCCCGATCGCCACGCCCGACCTGATCCAGTGGGCGCCGGGCCTGCCCAAGACCCGGTCGGGCAAGATCATGCGCCGCATCCTGCGCAAGATCGCCGCGAACGAGCACGAGGCCTTGGGCGACACCTCGACGCTGGCCGATCCGGGCGTGGTCAACGACCTCGTCGACAGCCGGATGAACCGCAGCTGACGGAAGGGGCCCGCTCGCGCGGGCCCCCGGCCCGTTCGTCCGGCCCGGTCGGGCGGGGCCGTCCAGGCTGGACAGCCCCGCCCGCATCGGGCAGACGGGGCCGCATGAAAGCCGCTTCCCTCCTTGTCCTCGCCCTCCTCCTGTCCGCCTGCGCCGGCACCCCGGCCCTCCCCCCCGTTCCCGTCGCCCTCGACCCCGCCCGCTGCGACGAGCGGATCGCGGAGAGCGAGCGCTACCTGCGCGCCGTCGCCTCGCCCGAGGACGAGCTGCGCAACGCGCCCTGGGTCGCGGTGGCCCTGGCCGAGGTCCGCGGGCGCTGCCCGGGGCGGGCGGACGAGGACGCGGTGCTGCTCCGCCTCGCCAACGCGGCCTTCTTCGCCGGCCAGTTCTGGCTCGCGCGGGAGGCCTACGCGGAACTGTCGGCGCGCTTCCCCGAGAGCGGGTTCAACTTCGAGGACGTGGGCGGGCGCCGGGCGCGGCTGCTCGGCGACTGCGCGACCGACGTCGCCGGCCTCGACGCCTATCGCCTCGCCCTGCTCGACGCCCGCCACGGCCGGCCCGAGTCCGCGCGCCGGCGCCTGCTGCGCGTCACCGGATCGGGGTGCGAGGTGCTGCGGACGGCGGGGCAGGAACTGGTCGCGGGGCTGCGGGGGTAGTACGGTCGGCGCGCCGTCGCCCCGAGGAGCCCCCGCGATGTCCGTCCTCAACCCCGCCGCCGTCGTCGGCCGCGTCGCCGCCGTCCTGGTGAACCCGGACCGCAGGGCGGGGCTCGCCGCCCGGCGGGTGGAGCGGGCGGACGCCACCTTCGCCGGCTTCGCGGGCGAGGCGCACGGCGGGCTGACGCGCCCCTCCTGCTCGCGCACCCTCAAGCAGTATCCCCGCGGCACCCCGATCCGGAACACCCGGCAGGTCAGCATCCTCTCGATGGAGGAGATGGCGGCCGTCGGCGCGGCGATGGGTCTCGGCGGGCCGGTGGAGCCCGAGTGGATCGGCGGCAACCTGTTGCTCGACGGCATCCCGCGTCTGACCGAACTGCCGCCCTCCACGCGGCTGCTCTTCGCCTCGGGCGCGTCGCTCGTGGTCGACGTCGAGAACCTGCCGTGCCGCCAGTCGGCCGACGCGGTCGACCGGCACCGGCCGGGCTTCGGCAAGGGGTTCGTGAAGGCGGCGATGGGGCGCCGCGGCCTCGTCGCCTGGGTCGAGCGCGAGGGCGGGATCGCGGTCGGCGACGCGGTCGCGGTCCATGTCCCGACGCAACGGATCTGGGATCCCTTCCGGGCGGCGGAATTGCCGCTCCCCGCTCCCTCCCCTAGAGTGGGGGCATGACCGGCGACGTCCCCCTCGACCTGCCCGGCGGCACCGCCGCGCAAGGGCCCTACCGTGTGCTGGCCCGCAAGTACCGGCCGCGGACGTTCGCCGACCTGATGGGCCAGGACGCGCTGGTCCGCACGCTGACCAACGCGATCACGTCCGGGCGCATCCATCAGGCCTACATGCTGACCGGCGTGCGCGGGGTGGGAAAGACCACCACCGCCCGCATCATCGCGCGTGCGCTGAACTGCGTCGGGCCGGAGGGGACGGGCGGGCCGACCGTCACGCCCTGCGGCGTGTGCGACAACTGCGTCGCGATCCTCGGCGACCGGCATGTCGACGTGCTGGAGATGGACGCGGCGTCGAACACCGGCGTCGACAACATCCGCGAAATCATCGAGAGCGCGCGCCTGTCGCCCATGCGGGCGCGCCACAAGGTGTTCATCGTCGACGAGGTCCACATGCTGTCGAAGGGCGCGTTCAACGCGCTCCTGAAGACGCTGGAGGAGCCGCCGGCCCATGTGAAGTTCATCTTCGCCACGACCGAGATCCGCAAGGTCCCGGTCACGGTGCTCTCCCGCTGCCAGCGGTTCGACCTCAAGCGCCTCGACGCCTCGGTGCTCATGGCGCTGTTCACCAAGGTCGCGGCGGCCGAGGCGATCCCGGTGGAGGCCGAGGCGCTGCAGCTGATCGCGCGCGCCGCCGACGGCTCGGCGCGCGACGGGCTGTCGTTGCTCGATCAGGCGATGGCGCTGGCCGCGGGGGCCGTCACGGCGCAGCAGGTCCGCGACATGCTGGGCCTGACCGACCGGTCGGTGGTGATCGACCTGTTCGCCGCGGCCATGTCGGGGCGGCCCGCCGACGCGCTCGCCATCCTCGCCGACCTGCACCGGTCGGGCGCCGATCCGATCGTGGTGGTGCAGGACCTGCTGGACGTCGTCCACGGGCTGACGCGCCTCAAGGTCATCCCGGCGCTGGCCGAGGACGCGGCGACGCCGGAGGCCGAGCGCACGCGCGGCGCCGACCTCGCGGGGACGCTGACGATCCCGGTGCTCACCCGCACGTGGCAGATGCTGCTGAAGGGCCTGGGCGAGGTGACCCAGTCGCCGATGCCGCAGCAGGCGGCGGAGATGGTGATCATTCGCATCGCCCATGCGGCCGACCTGCCGCCGCCCGGCGACATCGTGCGCCAGTTGACCCAGGGCGGCATGGTTCCGGCCGCCGGACCCGGCCCGGCCCCGGCGTCCGGCCCCGGACCGCGCATGACGGTGGAGCCCGGCCGCCCGCGCGCCGTCGGCGACGCCGCCCCGGCGCCGGCCATGGTGGCGGCGCCCGTGGCGGACGCGCTGGCCGATCCCAAGGACTTCCCGGCGGTGGTGGCGCTGTTCGCGGAGCGCCGGGAGGCGCTGATCGCGAGCCAGTTGCGCACCTTCGTCCACCTCGTCCGGTTCGAGCCCGGGCACATCGAGTTCCGCCAGCAGCCCCAGGCGCCGCGCGACCTCGCCAACCGGGTGGGCCAGCTTCTGGGGGAATGGACCGGGCGCCGCTGGGTCGTCGCCGTCTCCTCCGCCCGCGGCGAGGCGACGCTGACCGAGCGGGAGGCGGCGGCCGAGGCGGCGCTGAAGGACGAGGCGGCGCGCCACCCGGCGGTGAAGGCCGTGCTCGACGCCTTTCCGGGGGCGAAGATCCTGGAGGTCCGCGACCTGGAGCCGCTTGCGCAAGCCGTGGCCGCGCCCGATCTTGGCGACACGACAGACATGCCGATGGCCGACGAGGACGCGGCCGACGAGGAAGGGGACCTCTAGATGAAGAACATCGGCCAGATGATGAAGCAGGCCCAGCAGATGCAGGCCAAGATGGCGGAGATGCAGGCGCGTCTGGCCGAGCTGGAGGTGACCGGCGGCGCCGGCGCGGGCCTCGTGGAGATCACGCTCAACGGCAAGGGCGAGATGCGTCGGATCAAGCTCCAGAAGGCCGTCGTCGACCCCGACGAGGTGGAGGTGCTCGAGGACCTGATCCTCGCCGCCTTCAACGACGCCAAGGGCAAGGTCGAGGCCCAGATGGCCGACGAGACCAACAAGCTCATGGGCGGGCTGAAGCTGCCGCCGGGGATGAAACTCCCGTTCTGAGGGGCGGCCCTCGTGGTTCGACAGGCTCGCCATGAGGGCGCCCGGCCGGGCTGCCTCGTCCTGAGCCCGTCGAAGGACGAGGCCGGGCATCCGCCGTGACCAGCCCCGAGATCGAGCGCCTCGTCCAGTATCTCGCCCGCCTTCCGGGCCTCGGGCCTCGTTCGGCCCGGCGGGCGGCGCTGCACCTCATGAAGAAGCGCGAGGCGCTGTTCGAGCCGCTGGCCCAGGCCATGGCCGAGGCGGCGGCGGCCGTGCGCACCTGTTCGGTCTGCGGCAACCTCGACACGCGCGATCCCTGCGGCGTCTGCGCCGATGCACGGCGCGACCGGTCGGCGATCTGCGTGGTGGAGGAGGTGGGCGATCTCTGGGCGCTGGAGCGCACGGGCGCGTTCCGTGGCCTCTATCACGTGCTTGGCGGTACGCTGTCCGCCCTCGACGGGGTGGGGCCGGACGACCTCGCGATCGCGGCACTGGTGCGGCGGGTGTCGGAGGGGGGCGTGGCGGAGGTGATCCTCGCGCTCAACGCCACCGTCGACGGCCAGACGACCGCGCACTACGTGGCGGACCGTCTGGCCGGGACTGGGGTCGCCATCTCCCGCCTCGCCCACGGCGTGCCCGTGGGGGGCGAACTCGACTATCTGGACGACGGGACGCTGACGGCGGCGCTGAAGGCGCGGCGGCCGGTCCAGGGGTGAAGTCCTCTCCCGGACCTCCCGGTCCGCCGTCCGCACGGATGCCCGCTCAACCCGCGGGCCTGACCAGCGGTTCCCGTGCCGCGACACGATACGGGATCGGCGCGAGGTGGGAGAGGAATTCCTCCGCGCTTCGCCGCCAGGAGAACGTCTCGGCGAAGGCCCGGCAGCGCCCGCGCGGGATCGACAGCGCGGCGAGCGCCGCCGCGCGGAGATCCTCCGACAGGACGCCCGCGTCCGTGCCGCCCAGGATGTCGATCGGCCCGTGCACCGGAAAGGCCGCGACGGGGGTTCCGCACGCCAGCGCCTCCAGCACGACGAGCCCGAAGGTCTCGAACCGCGAGGGGAAAACCATGGCGTCGGCCGCCGAATAGGCGAAGGCGAGGTCGTCGCCCGTCCGCCAGCCGAGGAACACGGCGCCCGGGTGGCGGCGCTCGTACCGCCGGCGCTGCGGCCCGTCGCCGACGACGACCTTGGTGCCCGGCAGGTCGAGCGACAGGAAGGCGTCGAGGTTCTTCTCCGTCGACACGCGGCCGACATAGGCGAAGACCGGCCGCGGCAGCCCGAGGTCGGCGCCGGGCACGGGCCGGAACCGGGCGAGGTCGACCCCGCGGCCCCAGCGGCGGATGTTCGCGAAGCCGCGGGCGGAGAGTTCGCGCTCCAGCGTCGGCGTCTGCACGAGGAGGGCCGAGGCGGGCGCGTGGAACCGTCGCTGGACGGCGAAGCCGATGCCGGGCGGCAGGCCGTACTTGGCCCGGACGTAGTCGCCCATGCGGGTGTGGTAGCTGGAGGTGAACGGCCAGCCTCGGGCACGGCAGATCGCCCGTGCCGCCCATCCGATCGGTCCCTCCACGGGCACGTGCACGGCATCGGGCCGCCAGTCGTCCATGATCCGCGCGAGCCGCCGCCGGGGCGCCACCGCGAGACGGATCTCGGGATAGCCCGGCGCCGGCACGGTCCGGAACCGGTCCGGACCCACGACGTTGACCTCGTGGCCGAGGGTTTCGAGTTCCCGGACGACCGTGCCGAGCGTGCGGACGACGCCGTTCACCTGGGGGTGCCAGGCGTCTGTCGGGATCAGGAGGCGCATTCGGACCGCAACCAGGGACGGGGATCGGGACGATGGGGGCTGGGGCTCAACGGACGCCGGCGACGGAACGTTCAACGCCGGGGAGGGCCGCGCGGTGAACGTCCTCGTCCTGGGCGGCGACGGGTTCTGCGGCTGGCCCACCGCGCTGCACCTGTCGGCCGGCGGGCACGACGTGACCATCGTCGACAATTTCGCCCGCCGGTCGGCCGACGTGGAGCTGGGGGCGGAGAGCCTGACGCCGATCCGCCCGCTGGAGGAGCGGCTGGACGCGTGGACCGCCCTCGGGGGCCGGGCGATCGGCTTCCGGCGGATCGACGTGGCGAAGGCGTACGAGGCACTGGAGGCCGCACTTCGCGAGCTGGCACCCGACGCCATCGTGCACTTCGCCGAGCAGCGTGCCGCGCCCTATTCGATGAAGTCGCCGCGGCACAAGCGCTACACGGTCGACAACAACATCAACGCCACCAACAACCTGCTCTGCGCGATGGTGGAGGCCGCCCCCGACGCGCACCTCGTCCACCTCGGGACCATGGGGGTCTACGGCTACGGCAAGGCCAAGGGCCTGCGCATCCCCGAGGGATACGTCGACGCCACCCTGCGCGCGGACGGGCGCGAGGCGTCGGTCGAGATCGTTTATCCGCCCGACCCGGGCAGCATCTATCACATGACGAAGACGCAGGACGCGCTGCTCTTCGCCTTCTATGCCAAGAACGACGGCCTGCGGATCACCGACCTGCACCAGGGCGTGGTGTGGGGCACGCTGACGCCGGAGACGGTCGCCGACGAGCGGCTGATCAACCGCTTCGACTACGACGGCGACTACGGCACCGTGCTCAACCGCTTCCTGATGCAGGCGGCGATCGGGCACCCGCTCACCATTCACGGCACCGGCGGGCAGACGCGCGCCTTCATCCACATCCGCGACACGGTGCGCTGCATCGAACTCGCCGCCCTGTCCGGGCCGGCGCGTGGCGAGCGGGTGCGCATCCTCAACCAGATGACCGAGACCCACCGTGTGCGCGACCTCGCGCGGATGGTGTCCGACATGACCGGCGTTCCGGTCCGGACGATGGAGAACCCGCGCAAGGAGGCGGCGGAGAACGACCTGCAGGTGGCCAACGACGGGCTCGTGCGCCTCGGGCTGAAGCCCACGCGCCTGTCGGAGGGGCTGATGGGCGAGGTGATCGACGTCGCCCGCCGCTACGCCAACCGCTGCGACACGGCGAAGGTCGTCGCGACCAGCCGCTGGTGAGGTCGGACCACAACTTTGACGGGAATATTCGGGTCTGTCACACATGAGAACGGCGGCCCAATCCCGGGCCGCCGTTCAACTGGAAGGAGAAGCCCATGAAACGGATGGGCGCCTTCCTGTGCATCAGGTTACGAATCGGACGGATGCAGATCCGGCTGACCGTGGCCTGGTGACAGGGGGCCGGGGTGTGTACGGCAACCCGGTTCCCGTGAATACATATAGCATCGTTCCACCCTAGGTGGAATACCCCGCCCGCACCGAACCCATCCCGCCATGCCCCGCCCCGCCGGTCACGCCGGGGGAACGAGACGCGCCCGGGCCTCGACCGTCACCGCGCGCGTCAGCCGGTCGATCAGCCCGGCGCCCAGGCGCACCGCCTGCCAATGGAGCGGCACGTCCAGCGGTCGGCCGGGCAGGAGTTCGACGAGGCGTCCCGCGGCGAGGTGCGGCCCGGCGAGGGCGAGCGGGTTCATCGCCCAGCCGAGCCCCAGGAGCGCGCCTTCGAGAAAGCCCTGCGCGGACGGGACCCAGTGGGTCGGTGCGTCGAGGTCGACGCCCGCCCGCTCCCGGGCCCAGCGGTCCTGCAGGCGGTCGTGCCCGTCGAACCGCAGGATGGGCGCGCGGGAGAGGGCCGCGGCGTCGACGCCGTCGGCGAAATGGCGCAGGTGGAACCCGGGGCTGGCGACGGCGACGTAGCGCAGCGATCCCAGCGGCCGGATGCGGCAGCCCGGCACCGGGACCGGGTCCGCCGTCACGGCGGCCACCACCTCCCCCGATCGCAGCCGGTCGGCCGTCCGGCCCTCGTCGTCGAGGGCGAGGTCGAGCAGCGCATCGGTCGCCGCCGCGAACCGGGCCGCGGCCGGCATGAACCACGCCGCGAGGCTGTCCGCGTTCACCGCGACGCGGACGGTCGGGCGGACCGGACCTGCCCCGTCCGACGGCGGGACGACCGGGGCGAGATCGCCCTCCAGAAGCCGCACGCGCTCCAGGTGGGCGATCAGCCGGGTGCCGAGGCCCGTGGCGACGGGCGGCTGGCCGCGCACGACGAGGATGCCCCCGACGCGCTCCTCCAGCGCCCGCACCCGCTGGGAGACGGCCGAGGGCGTGACGCCGAGCCGGGCGGCGGCCCTCTCGAACCCCCCTTCGCGCACGACGGCGGCCAGGGTGGCCAGCGCGGGATAGTCGAGCATCTTCAGTCCAGCTTAATCCACGTCAGTCGATTGAGTTTCCCTTCCGGCGCCCTCGTCGGCAAGGGTCGCGTCCATGACCGATCCCGTCCTCGTCGCCGCGCTGAACGGCCTCGCCCTCTCCGCCGCGCTCATCGTCGCCATCGGCGCGCAGAACGCCTTCGTCCTGCGCCAGGGGCTCCTGCGCCGGCACGTGGGACCCGTCGTCCTGTTCTGCGCCACGGCGGACGCGATCCTGATCGCCGCCGGCGTCGCCGGGATCGGCTCGCTGCTCGAACGGCTGCCGGGCCTGGCACCCGCGCTGACGCTGGGTGGGGCGGCGTTCCTCCTCTGGTACGGCGCGGGCGCGCTTCGCCGCGCGCTGCGGCCGGGCGTCCTGGTCGCCGGGCCGGCGGACGCGGACGGGACGCTGGCGGCGACGCTCGCCCGCACGGCGGCCTTCACGCTTCTCAATCCCCACGTCTATCTCGACACGGTCCTCCTCGTCGGCTCGGTCGGGGCGGCCCAGCCCGAGGGGACCCGGGTCGCGTTCGTCGCCGGCGCGGCCGTGGCGAGCGCGCTCTGGTTCGCGGCGCTCGGCTTCGGCGCCCGTTTGCTCGCGCCGCTGTTCGCGCGCCGGGCGGCGTGGCGCGTCCTCGATGGCGCGGTGGGCGCCACCATGCTGGCGCTGGCCGGGGGTCTCCTTCTGCGCACCCTCCGCTGACGGGCTTGCCCGGCGGGGCGCACGGCGAACTCACGCCGTGGTGACTGGCCTTCGGCCGCCGGCCGACCGACATTGCCCCCATGACAGACGCTCCCCCGCCCGACGACCGGACCGCGCGTACAGCCGGCCTGCTGCGATGGTTGCCCCTCGGCCTCATCGCGGCGGCGGCGGCGGCGCTGTATGCGACCGGCGCCCACCGGGACCTCACGCTCGACACGCTGGCCGCCCATCGGGCGGAGCTCTGCGCCTTCGTCGACGCCCGCCCCACCGCGGCCGCCGCCGGTTTCGCCACGCTGTACGCGGCGACCATCGCGGTCGGCCTGCCGATCGCGGTCCTGTTCACGGTCGGCGGCGGGTTCCTGTTCGGCACCGTGGGCGGCGGCATCCTCTCCGTCCTCGGTGCGACGCTCGGGGCGCTCGGGATCTTCCTCGCCGCGCGGACGGCGGTGGGCGACGCCATCGCACGCCGGGCCGGCCCGCGTCTGCGGACCTTCGAGGCGGGGTTCCGGCGCGACGCCTTCTCCTACCTCCTCGTGCTCCGGCTCGTGCCGCTGTTCCCCTTCTGGCTGGTGAACATCGTGCCGGCGGTCCTCGGGGTCCGGCTGCGGACCTTCGCGACGGCCACCGCGCTCGGCATGCTTCCGGGCGCCTTCGTCTACGCCTCCGTCGGCGCGGGGCTGGGATCGGTGATCGACGCGGGCGGGCGGCCCGACTTCGGCATCCTGCTGAAGCCGGCGGTGCTGCTCCCGATCCTCGGGCTCGCCCTGCTCGCCCTCCTGCCGGTCGTCGTGCGCCGCTTCCGCCGGACGGACCCGGCGTGAGCCGGATCGAGGCCGACGTCTGCGTGATCGGCGCCGGGTCGGGCGGGCTGTCGGTCGCCGCCGGTGCCGCGCAGATGGGTGCGCGGACGGTGCTGATCGAGCGTGGGGCGATGGGGGGCGACTGCCTCAACGTCGGCTGCGTGCCGTCCAAGGCGCTGATCGCGGCGGCGAAGGCGGCCGAGGCCGTGCGGACGGCCGGTCGCCTCGGCATCCGGGCCGCCGCTCCCGCGGTCGATTTCCCCGCCGTGATGGCGCATGTCCGCGACGTCATCGCCGGCATCGCCCCGCACGACGGGCAGGCGCGGTTCGAGGGCCTGGGCGTCACGGTGCTCCGCGCCACCGCGCGCTTCATCGGCCGCGACACGGTGGCGACGGACGCGGGCGACACGGTTCGGGCGCGGCGCTTCGTCATCGCCACCGGCTCGCGCCCGCGGGTGCCCGACCTGCCGGGCCTCGACCGCGTGCCCTTCCTCACGAACGAGACGCTGTTCGACCTCGACGCGCTGCCCGACCACCTGCTCGTCCTCGGTGGCGGGCCGATCGGGTGCGAGATGGCGCAGGCGTTCCGCCGCCTCGGCGCCCGGGTCACCGTCCTCCAGAAAGGCACGATCCTTCCGCGCGAGGATCCGGACCTCGTCGCGGTCGTCCGCGCCCGCATGGTCGCGGAGGGCGTGGACCTGCGCGAGGGGGTGACGGTCTCGGCCGCGGACCCGGACCCGGCGGGCGTCGCCCTGCGGATCGCGGGGCCGGACGGGCCGGCGACGGTGGCCGGCTCCCACCTCCTCGTCGCGGTGGGCCGCGTCGCCGACCTCGACCGGCTCGACCTCGCGGCGGCGGGGGTGCAGCGCAAGCCGACGGGCGTCTGGGTCCACCCGGGGCTGCGGACCACCAACACGCGCATCTGGGCGATCGGCGACGCGGTCGGCGGGCTCCAGTTCACCCACGTCGCCGGGCACCAGGCGGGCATCGTGCTGCGACAGGCGCTGTTCCGCCTGCCGGCGGCCTTCGACCCGCGCGCCGTGCCGCGGGTGACCTACACCGCGCCCGAACTGGCGCAGGTGGGCCTCACCGCGGCGGAGGCGGCGGAGCGGTCGGCGAATTTCAAGGTGCTGACGTCCCCCTTCGCCGACAACGACCGGGCGCGGACGGAGCGGGAGACCGACGGCCTCGTCAAGCTGGTGGTGCGCGAGAACGGCGAGGTGCTGGGTGCGGGCATCGCCGGGGCGCACGCGGGCGAGCTGATCCACGCCTGGACGCTCGCCGTGGCGCAGCGGATGAAGGTCGGGGCGATGGCGCAGACCATCGCCCCCTATCCCACGCTCGCCGAGGCGGGGAAGCGGGCGGCGGGGTCGTTCTTCACGCCCCGCCTGTTCGGGCCCGGCGTCCGGCGGTTGGTTCGGTTCCTCGGGCGGCTGCCGGGGTAGGGGCCCGTTACCCCCACACCTCGCGTGCCGTCTCCGCGATCAGCTCCAGCTTGCGCCACTGTTCGTCCTCGGCCAGCACGTTGCCCTCCTCGGTCGAGGCGAAGCCGCACTGGGGCGAGAGGCAGAGCTGGTCGAGGGGCGCGTACTTCGCCGCTTCCTCGATCCGGCGCTTGATGTCGTCCTTCTTCTCCAGCGTGCCCGTCTTCGACGTGACGAGGCCGAGGACCACCTTCTTGCCCTTGGGCAGGAAGCGCAGCGGCTCGAACCCGCCGGCGCGGTCGGTGTCCCACTCCATGAAGTAGCCGTCGACGTCGATCGCGTTGAAGAGCACGTCGGCGATCGGCTCGTACCCGCCCGACGCGATGAAGGTCGAGCGGAAGTTGCCGCGGCACAGGTGCATGGTGATGGCCATGTCCGACGGCCGCCCGCGCACCGCGGCGTTGATCATGTCGGCGTAGATGTGCGGCTGCTTCGCCGGGTCGTCGCCGCGGTCGGCCAGCATCTTGCGCTGCTCGGGATCGCAGAGGTAGGCGAAGCTGACGTCGTCGAGCTGGAGATAGCGGCAGCCGATGTCGGCGAAGGCGCCCACGGCCGAGCGGTAGGCGAGGCCGAGGTCGCGGTAGAAGCCCTCCATCTCCGGATAGACCGTCGCGTCGATCAGCTTTCGCCCGCCGCGATAGTGAAGCATGGAGGGCGAGGGGATCGTCATCTTCGGCACAGCCGCCGTGTTGGCCTTGAGGAAGGCGAAGTGCTCCAGCATCGGGTGCCTGGAGAAGCCGAGCTTTCCGACCACGCGCACGCCCTTCGACGCCGTGGTCACGCCCTTGAACTGGAGGCCCGTGTCGGCGACGAAGCCCTCGACGCCGTCGAGATTCTCGAGGAAGTCGAAGTGCCACCACGACCGGCGGAACTCGCCGTCGGTCACCGCCTCGAGGCCCAGCGCCTCCTGGCGGCGGATGATCGTCACGATCTCGGCGTCCTCGACGGCCTTCAGCTCGGCCGCCGTGATCTCGTCCATCGCCCGCTTCTCGCGCGCCGCCTTGAGCGGGGCCGAGCGCAACAGGCTGCCGACCTGGTCGGCGCGGAAGGGGGCGGGATGCATCGTCATTCTCTGGTTTCCTCCCGAATTCGTCGGTCTGTCAGCCCCGCCCGCGGATCAGCGGTCCGCCGGGCACGAGGTCGAGGATCGCGCGCGACCGAAGGGCCGCGGCGAGGTTGCGGTTCGCGATACGGGCGTGCTCGCGCATGATCGCCTCGGCCCGCGCCCCCTCCCGCCGCTCGATCGCGTCGACGACGCAGCGGTGCTGGTCCTGGGCGACGGTGAGGATGAAGCGGCTCTCGGGGCTCGACACCTGCGCCTTGATGAAGGCGCTGGGCGAGGCGAAGGGCAGGGCCAGCGCGCGCTCCACCTGCCGCGACAGCGCCGGGCTGTCGGCCAGCCGCACGAGCAGGTCGTGGAAGCGCGCGTTGGCGTCGATGTAGGCGGCCATCCCCGCCTCGGTCGTCGGTTCGACGGCGATCGTCGTATCGAGTTCCGCCAGCACGTCGCGCAGGCGCCGAAGGTCCGCGGGCGACACGCCCCGTTCCGCCGCCAGCCGTGCCGCCAGCCCCTCCAGCGCACCCCGGATCTCGATCGCGTCGGTCACGTCGCGATCGGTGAAGGCGCGCACGGCGAAGCCGCCCGAGGGAATGGCGTCGATCAGCCCTTCCTCGGCGAGGCGGACGAGGGCGAGGCGGATCGGCGTGCGGGACATGCCCAGCCGCTCGACCAGATGGAGTTCCGCCAACCGCTCGCCCGGGGCCAGCGCCCCTTCGAGCAGCAGGTTCCGCAGCGCCAGCAGCGCGCGGACCGTCTGGGGCTCGCTGCGCTCCGCCGGGTCGCGGGCCGGGTGTTGCGGATCGGAACGCATCGACGGGCACGGCCGGACAGTGGATGCAGGATGTATGCAGGAATGCGCGTCGGTGGCTCGCGAGTCAAGGCATCGTGAGCGATCCGAGGCGGATGATCCGTCCGATTGGATCCATCCGCGCGGCGCGGCCGGACCGCGCGCCCTTCGGGTCGCCTTGTCGGTGGACAAACGCCCCTGACTTCCTTATGTCAGCGACCGATGAATGAGTGTGCCGAACAGGGCCCCGTGCCCGATGCGTGGTCGCTGACCGAGTGTCCGGAGAACCGGCGCATCCGTCCGGCCGACGACGGTCCGGCGGCGCCGGGCCCGGCCGACGCGCTTCCGGCGCGGGCCGCCGCGAACGACGACATCGACCGGATGTTCGTCGCGTTCCTGCACTTCGTCATCAGCGACCTGACGGACCACCCGGTTTACGACGATCTGGACGACGCGGCGATCTGACGCCCGTGCGGTCGTCGGTCGCCGTCAGTCGCGCCGCCCCCGCCTGTCGCGCAGCATCGCGAGGATCGCGGCGAGGTCGCCCGGTTCCACCTTCGCCCGGTCGAGCGTCGCACCGATGTCGGCCGCCCGGTCCTGCACGACGACGGTCGAGCGGGTCATCACGGGCTCGAAGCCCGCGTCCTCGATCGTGCGGCAGACCTCGCGCATCTCCTCGGCCCGGCGGCGGCCGTGGATCAGGGCGCGGCTCGTCAGATAGCCGGCCTTGTCCGTCCACACGATGCCGGGGAACAGGTCCTTCAGCGAGGCCAGCACGTCGTCGAGCACGCCATAAGCGTCCGCCGCCGTCACGCACTCCATCGCGATCGCCTCGACGCCCTTGACCATGATGCTGCGGCACATCTTGACCGACGAGGCCGGGCCGATCCGGTCGGCGTAGACCTGCGCGTCCAGGTCGAGCGCGCCGGCCGCGCCGAGGAACGCCGCCGCGTGCGGCCCGCCCAGGAGCAGCGGCGTGCGCAGCCCCTTGGGCGGCCAGGGTGACATGACGGCCGCCTCCACGTAGCGGCCGCCCGCCGCCTCCACCCGTTCCGCCGCTGCGACCTTCGTGGCCGGGGCGACCGAGTTCATGTCGACCACGAAGGCGCCGCGGGGGCCGGTGGTGGCGATGGCGGCGGCGATGGCCCCCGCCGCGTCCAGCGCCGATCCGGCGGTCACCGCGTCGAACACGAGGTCGGCGTCGCGGACGGCCGCGGCCGTGCTCTCGGCCACAGGCGTCCGGTCCTCGGCCGCCGCGCGCGACGCACGGCTCGCCGGGTCGGCGAAGGCGACGTCGAAGGCGACCAGATCGTCGATGCCCTTGGCCCGCAGGTCGCGGGCGAGACTGCGCCCGACCTCGCCGTAGCCGATCAGGGCGATGCGCCTCATCGCCGTCCCTCCCAGACCGCGGCGGGCACCTCCACCTCGCCGCGCATGAGCCTGCGGGCCGTGCGCAGCAGGGCGGAGCGCGCGACCCGCACCGTGCCGGCGTCGGCCTCCACCGCCATCTCGACCGTGAAGAAGCCGGTCGGGTGCTCCACGTCGAGCTGGCGGGCGCCCGCCGCCGCCGACCCGCCCGCCATGTCGAAGGCGACCGTGCCCGGGATGACGCAGGCGGTCGCCACGCTGACCGCGCCGAAGACGCCGATCGCCTCGTGGACCCGGTGCGGGATGAAGGTGCGGGTCGAGAGCGCACCGCCCGCGCGCGGCGGGGCGACGAGCGACATCTTCGGCACCGTCTTCTTCCGCACGTCGCCGAGGGTCATCCGCTCCCCGCACAGGAGGCGGATCTCCTCCACCCGGGCCTTCAGCGCGGCGTCGGCCTCCAGGTCCGCCGGGCTCTCGGCCCCGGTCTTCCCGAGGTCGGCGGCACGGAGGAGGACGACGGGCATCCCGTTGTCGATCATCGTGACGTCGACGCCGGCGATCCGGTCCACCGGGTTGCCGGTGGGCAGCAGCGCCCCGCAGCTCGATCCCGCCACGTCGAGGAAGTCGATGACGACGGGGGCGGCGGTGCCCGGCACCCCGTCGATCCGCGCCTCGCCGTCCCACACCACCCGGCCCGCGCGGGTGCGCACGCGAGCCACGGCGAGGCTCGCGGTGTTCAGCATGTGGATGCGCACCGGCGTGACCTCGCCCGTCGCGGGGACGAGGCCGGCCTCGACCGCGAAGGGGCCGACGCCGGCCAGGATGTTCCCGCAGTTCTGCGACGCGTCGACCCGCGCCTCGTCCACCACCACCTGGAGGAAGAGATAGTCGACGTCGGCGTCGGGGCGGGTGGAGCGGGAGACGACCGCCACCTTGCTGGTCAGCGGGTTGGCCCCGCCCACGCCGTCGATCTGGCGTGCATCGGGCGATCCCATGGCCGCCAGCAGCACCCGGTCGCGGACGGCGGTGTCGGCGGGCAGGTCGTCCCCGAGGAGATAGAGCCCCTTGGACGTGCCGCCCCGCATCAGCGTGGCGGGGATCGCCGTCTGCATGGTCTCAGACCTCCTCGTCGCGCCAGACCAGCCCCTTGGCCGCGAACTGGTCCCGGAACCCGTAGAAATCGAGGCCGAGTTCGCCGGCGGCCAGCCGCTCGCGCGTCTGCGCCTCCTTGGCGACGCGGGCCTCCGACGCCGCGACGACCGCGTCGACCGCGTCGCGCGGGATCGCCATCACGCCGTCGTCGTCGGCGACGATGGCGTCGCCGGGGTTGACGAGGGCGCCCGCGCAGACGACCGGCACGTTGACCGAGCCGAGGTTGCCCTTGACCGTGCCTTGCGCGAAGACCGCGCGCGACCAGACCGGGAACCGCATCTCCGTCAGCGGGCCGACGTCGCGCACGCCCGCGTCGATGATGAGCCCGCGCACGCCGCGCCCGGCGAGCGAGGTGGCCAGAAGCTCCCCGAAGTATCCGTCCTCGCAGGTGGAGGTGGGGGCGACGACGAGGATGTCGCCGGGCCGGCAGACCTCGACCGCCACGTGGATCATCGAATTGTCGCCGGGCGGGATCGACACGGTGATGGCCGTCCCGGCGATCGACGCGCCGGGGAAGATCGGACGCAGGCGGGACCCGAGAAGGCCGCGCCGGCCCATCGCCTCGTGCGCCGTCGCCACGCCGTATCCCGCGAGCGCGTCGAGCGACGCGGCCGCGGGGCGGCGGACGTTGCGGTTGACGACGAAGCTCATGCGAGGCTCGTCGTCACGTCGGGGAAGATGCGCATGTAGCCCTCGCCGTAGGTCATCTTCACGTCGGAGTTGCGGGCCCCCTGCGCGCCGCGCTGGAGGGCCACGCGGGTGTAGTATTCCCACAGGTGTTCCTGCCCCTCCATGCACTCGATCGCCTTCTGCTTCGTCTCCCACACCGGCGTGATGTCGAGGATGACCTCGGGCTTCCACTCGCACTGCTCGGGCTGGTGCGGCTCGAACAGGTAGACGGGCGGGGCGCCGATCACCGGCACATCGGGGCGATAGCCGTGCGCCTGCGCGATGATCCGCGCCTCCTGGGTCAGGTGGGTGGCGAGCGGGTGGTCGAAGTTGTACGGGTCCTTCAGCGAATGGCTGAGAACGAAGGACGGGCGTATCGCGCGGTAGAGGTCGGCGAGGCGGAACAGCGTCTCGTCGCCGGACCGGAGCGGATAGTCGCCGAGGTCCCAGAACTCGACGTCGGCGCCGAGGATCCCGGCCGCGCGCTGGGCCTCCGCCCGCCGGCCCGCCTTCACCTGGTCCAGCGTCATGCCCGGCTTGCGCCAGAGCTTCGCACTCTCCCCCCGCTCGCCGAAGGAGAGGCAGACGATGCGGATCTTCCAGCCCTGGGCGGCGTGCAGCGCGATGGCGCCGCCCGCGCGCCAGACGAAATCCGCGGAATGGGCGCTGACCACCAGCGCCGTCTTGGTCTCGGCCATGTTCAGTCGCTCCGGATGCCGGTCAGCCAGTCGATGAGGAGACGGTTGAGGTCGTCGGGCTTCTCCACGGGCAGCATGTGCCCCGCGCCCTCGACGATTTCGAGGCGGGCGCCCGGCACGGCGGCCGCGATCGCCTCGTGCTGGGCGACCGGGGCCCAGGCGTCGTGGCGCCCGCAGGCGACGAGCGTGGGGCAGGTGATGCCGGGCAGCAGCGGTTCGGCGTCCGCCCGGTCCAGCAATGCGCGCTGCTGGCCCGCGAAGTCGTCGGGCGTGGAGCGGCAGATCATCGCCACCATCGGGTCGATGAGGGTGCGGTCGGCGAGGCGATCGGGGTGCACCATGGGGGGGATCCACTGCGCCGCCATCGCCGCCATGCCCTTGGCGCGGGCGATCTCGACCAGGGCCATGCGCTTGCCCTCCTCGCCGTCGCGGCGCGGGTGGGCGCCGGTGTCCAGCAGGCCGAGCCCGCGCACGCGCCCGGGCCAGCGGCGCCAGATCTCGAAGGCGACGCGGGCCCCCATGGAATGGCCGACGACGACCACCCGCTCCGGCGCCCCCTCCATCGCCCGCTCCGCCATCGCCTCCAGCGAGGCGAGGCCGCGGAAGAGGGGGACGCGGGTCCCGGCGTGGGGGGCGAGGGCCGCGACCTGATGCTCCCAGGTCCAGTAATCGCACAGCAGGCCGGGGAGGAGGAGGACGGTGGTCATGGCACCTCGAACAGCACCTGCGCGAAGCCGGTGTGAAGGGGCGCGTGGTAGTTGCGGTGCAGGCGCCGCACCTTGGCCGGCAGCGCGCCGCGCATGGCGAGCCACATGATCACCTCCGACCCCTCGGCGCCGCCGCGGTCGATGTAGTCCTGCAACCGCAAGGACGCGAGCCTTTCCGGGTCGTTCTCCAGCAGGTCCAGGAACTCCATGTCCCACGGGTGGTTCTGGTAGCCGAACCGCTCGCCGTGGAGTTGGTGGGACAGGCCGCCCGTGCCGAGCACCACCACGCGGAACCCGTCGTCGCCGAAGCTCTCGACCGCCCGCGCCAGCGCCTGGCCGAGCCTGAACAGCCGCCGCGGGCTCGGCACCGGGAACTGCAGCACGTTCACCGCGATCGGCAGGATCGGGCAGGGCCAGCCCTGCGACCGGTCGGGCCAGAGCGCGGAAGCGGGCGTGAGCGCGCCGTGGTCGAGCGGCATGTCCTGGCAGACGGTGATGTCGAACTCGTCGTCGACCAGCGAATGGGCGACGTGCCACGCGAATTCGGCGTTCCCCGGGATGGGGGGCAGGGGCCGCGGCCCGAACCCCTCGTCCGCGATCGCGTGCTCCGCCGCGACCGAGAGCGCGAAGGTGGGGTAGAGGTCGAAGAAGAAGCTGGTGACATGGTCGTTGTAGACGAGGATCGCCGCGTCCGGCTTCGTCCGCGCCAGCCACGCCTGCATGGGGCGATAGCCGTCCATCAGCGGCTTCCAGTCCGGGTCGTCCCACGCGCCCTTGTCGATGAGGGCGCCGATGGACGGGGCGTGGGGCGAGCCGAGCCCGCCGACGATGCGGCCCATGGGTCAGGTCTCCTTCGACGTGAGCGAGGCACCGGCCTTGATCTTGCGCGAGGCGAGGTATTCCTCGACCGTCTCGCCGCGCATCTGGGCGCCGGTGGCGGTGAGGCTGTCGCCGTGCATGAGCGAGAGGCGCAAGAGCACGAACACGTTGGCCCCGCGCTTGACGAGCGCCAGCCAGTCCTTGGCGCGGATCAGGTCGCGGTCGACGGGATCGATCCCGTACCGCTCCATCTCCCCGTCCGGGTCGGCCTTGTAGCGCTCCCGGTTCTCCGGTCGCTTCAGGTCGTAGCAGAAGCGATTGATGGCGAGCCCGCGCGACGCGGCCTCGCCGGTGTTCAGATAGGTGCCGGGGGGCAGGCGGTCGGGGTCGATCTGCCGGCTCTTCACGGGGGCGGCTCCATGCGGCGTCGATCGGGACGGGCCGGGAAGCTAACGGGGCCGCCGCCCGCGCGTCCCATTGCCAAATCGTCGCCAGCGATCACCATCGATTGCTGCGTGTGCGAAGGCGTCACCCCGCCAGCCCCCGCACCGCCGCGCGCAGGCAGTCGACCACCGCCTCCACCCCCGGCGTCGCCGGCCGGTCGGGCACGCGGACGATGCCGGCCGGGCGGGGGGGCAGGTCGAGGGGGAGCGGGAGTTCGGCGATGATCCCGCGTTCGATGTCGCCGCGCAGCATCAGCCGCGGGATCAGCGTCACCGCGTCGCCCGCCAGCAGCATCTCGCGGATCACGATGACCGACGACACCCGCAGCGTCCCGGCCGGCGGCGCGAGGCCGATCGCCGCCAGCGCCCGGTCGATATCGCGGCCGATCCGCTGGCCCAGCGTGGGGATCACGAGGTCGAAGGCGGCGAGGTCCGCGGCCCCGATCGCGGCCCCGACCGCCGACTGCCCGAGGAGCGGGTGGCCGGCGCGCACCAGCACCGCCACCGGCTCGTCCCACATCGGTTCCCGCTCGAAGCCGTCCGGGGCGGCGGGGGGATAGAGCTGGCCGATCACGATGTCCACCTCGCCCGCCGCGAGTGCGGGGAGGAGCTGTTCGGTCGTGCCCTGCACGAGGCGCACGCGCAGGTCCGGGTGGCGGTCGCGCAGGAGGCGCAGCGTGCCCGGGAGCACCCCGGCCGCCGCCACCGGCAGGGCGCCGATCGCGACCGTGCCCGCCGCGGCGGCGACGAGGCCGTCGAGGTCCTCCTCCAGCCGCGTCACCTCGGCCAGGATGCGGCGCGCGGCCCCCGCGACCGCCCGGCCGAGCGCGTTCGCCTCCACGCCCCGGGCGTGGCGCTCGAACAGGCGGGCGCCCACCATCGCCTCCACCTCGTGCAGCGTCTTGGTCAGCGCCGGCTGGGTCTGGCCCAGCGCGCGGGCCGCGCGTTGGAGGCTGCGGTGGGTCGCGATCGCGTCCACGGCCCGCAGCTGGCGCATCTTGAGCTTCTGGTCGAGGTATCGGCGCATGCTTCTGGCATTGTGGAGAGGGCCGGAAGGCGCGGCAACGACGGACGTGCCGCGGGACGCAACGACGGACGTGCCGCGGGACGCGGCGACGGGAGATGCGCCGCGGGACGCGGCGAGGGGAGAGGGCGGGGATGGAGCGGGAAACGGTCGACCGGATCGTGGCGGGCGGGCACGTGCTGACGATGGAGGCCGCCCGGCCGGAGATCGCGGACGGCGCGGTCGCGATCCGCGGCGGGCGCATCGCCGGCGTCGGGACGCGGGCCGCGGTGGAGGCGGCGTTCGTGGCCGCGGAGACGATCGACGCGCGCGGCTGCGTGGTGCTGCCCGGCCTCGTCGACGCCTACGCCCACGCCGGGCACGGGATGATCCGCGGCCTGTTCCACCCCGCGGCCGGCTGGCCGGCGGGGCCGCTCTATTGGCACGCGACCACCCCGCAATGGTGGCGGGCGGAGGCGCGGCTGGCCGCGCTCGAACGGCTGAAGGGCGGGGTGACGACCGGGCTCTCGGTGATCGGCGCCACGCCGGCGCGCGCCGACGACACGATCTTCTCCGACGTCAACGCGGAGGCCTATCTGGAGGCCGGGCTCGGCTTCGTGCTGGCCGTCGGCCCGCCCGACCCGGTCTTCCCCCACCTGCCCGAACCCTTCGAGGGCTCGTTCCTCGTCGACGGGCGGTGGGAGCGGCGGGGCTTCACCCACGCCGACGCCGAGCGCGTGTCGCTGGCGGTGATCGACCGCTGGCACGGGGCGGGCGAGGGGCGCATTCGGGTGGCGTTGGCACCACCCTACCTGCTCGGCCGGCACGTGCAGCACCGGCGCACGCCCCACCGCCTGCCCGACGTCTCGGACGTGCCGGCGATGCTGGCCCACGCCCGGCGGATGCGGGAGATCGCGGACGACCGCAAGGTGATCCTCCAGACCCACATGTTCGCCGGCTCGGTCGATTTCGCGCGGGCCCACTTCGGCGACCGGGACCTCGACCGGATCCTCGGGCCGGACGTGCTCGCCTGCCATTCCAACGGGCTCGGGCCGGAGGAGGTGCGCGTGCTCGGCGCC
>Ga0315907_10001700_pt1 | contig 29367 bp, 11 predicted proteins | sample LakEriMetagenome_3_FD_203525 | JGI IMG/M metagenome (GOLD analysis project Ga0315907, IMG submission 203525) | Freshwater fungal communities from buoy surface, Lake Erie, Ohio, United States - Buoy 12 MA123 | ecosystem: Environmental > Aquatic > Freshwater > Lake > Lake biofilm | place: USA...
GATCAGATTGCATTAATGCATCTATCTGCTGTCTAACTTTAACTTTACCTGAGACTAAGAATTGTTGATCATATGTATCACCCATTTGCTGTCTAGCCCAATCTGTAAAGTTTGGAATAGCTTGTCTACCATTTACATCAGTAACAATATAAGCACCTGTTAATCTATCTTCTTTTATCTGTAGTTTTTGCTTAGCAGCTGCTTCATTCAATACATTTTGAATATTAGCAAAAGGTACAAATTTCTGAGGAGATACTTTAAAGATACTACCATTACCTCTTTTAGCATTTTTCATATCCTGCTCAGCATAACCCATAGCAGCTTCCATTACAGGGCTATATTGAGAAAATACTTTTTCATCAGTAGATGATCTAACTTGTTCTAATTTAGATCTTTCTGAAGCTTGCATTGATGAAAAATTTAAATCAGTTACAAATTCTCTATCCTTCACCAATGGCTCCATTAAAGCACTTGCCACAGAAACATTTCCTGGATTAGAAAAATCTACTCCACTAAGATTATTTAAATACTCGTCTATTTTTTTAAAGTACTCAGATCTAAATTTCTTATTATCATCTGAAGTAATGTTAGCATTAAGTAATGAAGTAATTGTTGATTTATATTTATTGAATCCTTCTAGATATCTTCCTTGTACAGATGCTGCTGCTTTAGTAAGCATACTAAAGTCAGGAGCTTCCACACTTACATTTGCTATTACTGAAGATGGATTAAATGCTGTTGCCATATTATAATTTTAAATTTATTGTCCAAATGGGCTTAGTATTGCACCACCAGTACCTGTTCCTCTATTGCGTTGGTAAATTGAATTAAGATAATTTCTTGCAGCAGTATTTGCAGCATCAATTGCTTCTTTTTTATCTAGGCCATACCCATTAGGGTCTGAATACATTTTGTAATAATAATCAAATGCATCATTATAATCAACACCTGATCCACCACCTGTTAAAGGAGTATCATAAATACTTTTCAATGTAGGGTTTACAGCAACACTATATGGTGTTTGGAACTGATAAGGATACTGTGCATTTATCAACATCTGATTTAATACATTATTATAGCCTTTACCAAAAGCACTTGCAAATCCTGCATCTTTAGCATTTTGATTCATTGCGTTTTCTTTAGCAATTGCATTAATGCTATTCATATAATCACTCTTTTCTTTCTCACCCAGCATTGTAAATTGATTAATGTTTTGAACATTAGCCGCTTGAGTCTTTAAGAATTGATCTGTATTTAATGCTTCTGTTTGTTGTTGAATATCTGAAGCAGCTTTTAATCCTTTTCCAGTAACACCTAATGCAGAACCTCTTGCTTCAGGACCTGTACCCATTCCTTCAACTGTTTGAGTAACAGCACCTATTGGTTCATAGTTTTCATTTCTATAAACAGGAGACATTAAAGAAGGATTTGGTAATCCATAGTATGCATGATAATCAGGTATTTTCATACCTGCTGCAGCAATCATAGCAGCTTGATCTGAAGGAAACCATTGACCTAATCCATAACCTGTAGGTGATTGAAATCCTGGTTTCCGTGTAGTTATAACTTCTTCTTCTGGTGTTTCTTCTGGATCCTTCTCAGTTTTAGTTTCAACTTTTTTAACTTTCTTTTTAATACCTGGTGCAGACCATGTATAAATACCAAACTTTTTATCTTTTTGATATGGGCCTTTTTTATTGACAAAATACTCAGATAAACCATTGGCCTTTCTCCACTCATTGTATTTATTTTGAAACCATTCTACAGCTTTCTCTCTTGTTGCGTTATCTCTAGATGTAGCATCTGCTCTCCATGAATCAACACCACTACCATAATCTTTAAGAATAGTATCATGACGAGTAATAAAGTTGTCTACATCCAATGCTTCTTGTGCATTAGTTTCAGAATTAGTTACTGTATAGTACCCTAAATCTGGATCATAATGTTGTGTATCAAATGCTCCAAACTTTTTATTAGGCATTATTACTTCAAAATCATCTGTATTTTGAAGAGCTGTTTCTGGAATAAGTTGAGTAAATTCTCCAGTATCTGCAAACTTTTGTAATTCACCACCTGTTTTCTTAGGCCATAAATAACTACCTGTTGTATCCTTAGGATGATAATTACCACGTCTTATTTTTATTACTTTCTTTTTCTTTTCTGCTGCAGCTTTGGCTGCTGCTTCTGCTCTAGCTTTAGCTTCTGCCTCTGCTTGTGCTTTAGCAGCTGCTGCTTGTGCTTGTGCTTGTGCTATACTATCTGCAGCTGAATAATTAGTTAGTACTTTATTAGAATCTACTGCTACCTTGTTAGAATCTACCATAGGGGTAGTTCTAAACATGCTATCTGCAATATGATATGCTACAGGATCCCTCATCATCTTTTTAATATCATCATTAGATGCTGTAGGATAAAGTTGTTTAAATATATTAAACATTGCTAAACTATCTGCCTGAGCTTTTGCAAGTTTACCAGTATCAGTAACAGAAGGAACTGTAGGAGTTCCTATAGGATTTGCAGGTATGCTTTTACCAGGATTACCAGGTTGAGGTCCACTAAGTAAATCAGTAGTTGCATCTACAATTCCTAATCCACCAGCTAAACCTACCCATGGTAAAACTTTTTTTAACAAAGGAGATCCTGCATAGATATCTTTTGCTTGTTGCCATCTTGTATATGCTTCTGCAGATGCATTTGCTTGCTCTGCTGTAGCACCAGCTGACTCTGCTGCTGCATAAGCAGCTTCATATGCTGCTGCTGCTTCTTCAGATTCTTGAAGCCCTTGCTCTGATGGTCTAGTCCATCTTCTGCCTTTTTTTACAGCATTGGCTGCAACTTTTTCTGCTTCTGCAGCTGCTTCTGCAGCCTTTGCTGCAGTCTCTGCAGTTTTAGCTGCTTTAGTACCTCTAATTGTATTTAGAGTCCATTTACCAGCATTCCACACTAGTTTACCAGCTTGTGTTATTCCCCATAAGCCTCCAGTAAGACCTAATACATCTAACATGCCAGCATCACCTGTAGGCCTTATTTTTGGCACAGCCCCAGATTGCCATGTATCAAGTCTTTGTCCATCAGGAGTTTGCCAATATTCAAATCCAGGTCTTTGTTCATAAGATTGACGAAAATAATAATCAAGTGGTAACTTACCTTCTACCACCACCTCATCCATCAATGGACTTATGTTGCCTGTAGATTGATCTACAAAATAATTTTGACCTGGTCTTCTAATGCCTACTGGAATACTTTGATCACCTGGATCATAAAATACTCCTGGATCAGATGGATTAGCTTCTAACTTATAACCTAATCTTCTTTCAAGATCATCTAAAGTTTCATATTGGTATTTATGATCACTACCAGACCTTGTCATCCACTTTGTTTCTTCACCATCTTGTGCTCTACGTAGTGTTCCACCTCTTTTCATTTTTTGTGGACCTTGTGGGTGTTTAAAATCTGATCCTAACAAAGGCATAGCAATAGCAGGAATTCCATCAGGAAATCCTTTCATACCTTCTTGCACAAGTGCCAACTGACCCAACTTTTTCATATTGTTATCAATCATCAACTGAGCAGTCTTCTTTGTCATTGCATCCGCATTAGGATCATTTAACAATGCTTTATATTTATTGAGATCATATCTCTGAGCTACCTTAGCAGGAGTCACTGCTTTACTACTAGACATATTAAAGATACCCTTCAATAAATCTTTATTTTTTATTAAAAGACCTCTATAGTCAGAGAATACAAAGCTACCATCTGGAACATTTAATGGTGTACCACCTTGAGAGTGTCTCTTGCCACCAATCTTAGCATGTTCAACCATGCCATCATTGTCAAGATCTCCCACCACAGTTTCTCCTCTCTCAGCCTCAATAGTAGCCTCATCTCTTGGTACAGCAGAAAGTGTAGTAGTTACATTATTACTTGCTGTTTTATTTTCGTAGTTCCAAATACTACCTGTTACAAGGCCATAGTTGCGCTGGTCTCCCATACTACCACCTCTGACTCTATTAATTTTTACTTTCATAAACTTTTAAAATTTATTTTTGTAAATGCTGCTTATTTAAATTTACAAATATTTTGTGAAATTATCAAATAAATTCTACACTTCCTCCAGCTGCATATATTTGCTGAATGAATGCATCTTGTTCTTCAGGACTAAGAGTTGATAAATCTACTTCAGAACCATCTTCATAATCATCTAATATGCTACCACCCATTTTAGCTTCACCGATTTGAGTTAAATATGCTGATGGAAAATTGTTATATCCAAAGTTTTGATTACCAGGAGTATATGCATTCATTCCCATGTAGTTAGTAGTACCAACAGGACTTGGTGTACCATTTCTTGTAGGAGCTTTATTAGCAGCTCCTTTGTATGCCATTCCTGTACTCACAGTATTAAAGTTATCTTGAGCATTTTTATAGAGAGCTTTTCTATCATTTTCTTTAATTCCTGACATTACTCCAGATTGAAAGGCCATAGTATTCATATAGTTATTCATTCCACTTAATGGTGTACGATATGAGAATGTCCAATGAGCATCTCCACCAGGAGCATACTTTTCAATTCCTCCTCCAAACTCATATCCATTCCAACCTTTGCCGCGACCTCTTGCCCAATGCTTATAAGCCCTATCATCATTTCTATATAAGCCAGTATTAAAATCATCATCTGCATTATACATTTCATTTAATGCATCTTGTCTTTTTTGCATTCTTGAAGCTTCCCAACCTCTTCCATTAGGATTTCCCCATGGTTTATACGGGTTATAATCAGTATCATTTATTCCTTTTCCATAGTTTCTAAAAGCTCTTTCTAAATTATGATATCGTGTTTCATCAAAATTAGGATCATTCATCATATCTGCATATTTAGGGTTATAAATATTTTGATCATAATCCCAACCTTTTCCTCTGTAATTTTCATTTTTAATACCTCTCTCATATTGTCGTAATGCTTTATTCTGATTACGATATGCATTTATATTAAAATTAGTATCTGCTAACATAGCATTCATTCTATCTTGCAAATTACTATTTTTATTATTTGAATTTGAGTTTTGATCATTGTTTTCAGAAGTTTGATCACTGTCATTATTTCCAGAACCTTGATTATTATTTGAACCAGGTCCACTATTTGTATTAGGTCCACTATTTGTACCAGCTCCTTGACCAGAAGCACCAAAGTAATAAGGAACTGCTGCTAATGCTCCTGCATTTTTAGCTCTAAATCTTTGTTTCTTACCATCAGCATTGTAGTAAGTACCTCTAAATTTAGGCTTGCCCATCAGTCCCATCATTCCCATTGGATTTGCACCCATGCCAAAAGCACCTAGTGCTTGTCCTAATAATCCAAGACCTGCTCCTGCTTGACTACCTAAAAGTTGAGTAATTGCATTACCTCCAACATATGATGCATATGGATTAGAAAAATTAGAACCACCTGGATTAGAACCACCACCTGAATTACCAGAACCTTGATTATTACCACCTTGGTTATTACCAGGATTAGTTGACCCTGCTCTATTTGAACCAGCTACACCAGGGTTGTTGCTATAATACATGTCATAATAACCAGATTCATTTGCTGGTAAATTATATGCTGTACCATCATCCCCTTCATAATACCACTCATTAAATTTATTATCAAATTTTATTTTTCTATTTTGACCACTTAAATCTTGATATACATAATTTGGATCATTATAGTTAATTCCATCTGCAGCTTTAGGTAAAGATCCACCATTCACATATTTTGCAAAATCATTTACACTACCAAATTTACCTTTCTTCTTTTTCTTAGGATTGTGATCCATACCACCTTCTTTTAAAATTTGATATAACTCATCAATATTAGATTGACCACCCATCTCAAACATAAAGTTAGGTGTAGTTTCACCTGCTCTATCATATGGTAAATATGTTTGAGCTTGAGGAAATGCTTCTCCACCTGCTTTCATTGCACCCAATGCACCTTGCATTTGCACTTGCAAATTTGCAGGTAATTGATTTATAGGAATTTGCCCATTCATAGCTTGTTGCATAAGCATACCTTCTTTATCAGATTTACCATACAAATCTGAATACATTGGATTATTTATTGGATTACCCATTCCCATCATAGAATCACCCATGTTTCCAAAACCACCAAGGAAATTGCCTAAATTACCTAGACCAGCTTTAGGCAAAGATTGCCCACCTGCTTCATATAAGTCATCCATCATATAAGCAGTACCACCATTAGCTTTATAATACCAATTAAGATTTTGAGCTTGTGGTGATGGATTATAATTGTCAAAACAATCAATGCAAGGTTGGCCACCCATCTCGGCCATCCCCATTTGCTCTTGATCTTGTTGCATCATATCTTGTTCATCTTCTTGAGATACTTGTTCTTCTTGAGATGCTTGTAATTCTTTAGCAACAGCTGTCACTAATCCTTGGGCCTGTTCAACTGACATTCCCATTTTTACAAGTTCTTGCATAATTTGTTTGGGATCAGCACCTTGCTGAAGCCCTTGAGCAACCATACTGATTATTTTTTGTTGTTGATCAGAAGATGCTCCACCTTCTTGAGCGTATTGCATTGTATTCATTTTATCTGAGTTTGAATAATTAAATGTACCTAATGAGTTAGCAGGTATTTCAACTGCCATGTTTCCTGGAACCACTACATTCTCTTGACCAGGTTGAGCAAATATAACATCTCCTGTTGGACTTAGTATGTAAGTGTGATCTATTTGATTCTTAAAAGTAAGAGGAGTATATCCATCTCTGCCTTTAATGATTGCACCATTTGTAGGATCTACATCTAGTCCTTGCTGGTCTGTTCTAAAGTGTATTGGTTTTCTATCCATTTTATTTATTATTTATAGCCTCTTGCTTTTAAGGCATTTATTATTGTATTATACATTTGATCATCTATATCTGCTTTTGCATCCACTTTAGTTTTTTTATCGTTTGGATCATTAATTATTAGCTTACCATCTTTGTCTTTTTTACCTTCATAATATTTCATATAACCATCTCTAATTTCTTTATGAGTTATAATATCTTTTAGCTTTAAGTTATATGTATCTAATAGTTCACTAATAGCTTCTACAGTAGATTCTAATTGATTAGGTGTAAGAGGTGGTGCATAACCACCACTATCATTTCCTGGATTTTGAAGTTCTATACCATATGAAAAATCATTTACATTATCTCTATTTTCATATCTAGAGTGACCTGCGTGAGCTGTTACTTGTTCTGGTGAAGCATAAACTCTTCTTGTACCATTTGCTAATACTGCAAGATGTGCATCATTTTCACCAGGTCTCATAAATTGATTATGTAAATCTATATCAGATTGTGTCCAATCACCTTTTGCATCAGGTTTAAATGCAGTCCAATGTAATACAATTTTTTTCATTTCATTTTTTAAAGCATGTCCTTTTTTATAACTTTCATCTTTTTCAGTTCTAATATTAGGACTTTGATAGTATTCTACTTTGTGTCTGCTAGGGGTTGTGCCTGTACCTGCAATATACAATACATTACCTGCTACACCACCTGAATTTAATGCATCATATTCTTTTAGTCTATCAGAGGTAAAAGTTTTATCTTTAAATGAAAGTCCTTTTGAATAAGTTCCATTATCTGTTGCATAAACAGTAACATATTTTGAATTACCTTTTATCTTCTTAAATTCATTTTTAATATGTTTAAGACTACCCATTACAAAGTATGTCTTTTTAGTATCAGGGTTTTGCATAATAAATTTACCACCTTCTACAGAACCAAAATAATCTTCATCACCATTAGTTCTTGTCATGATATTGATACTACCTTTTTTTTCAGTCTTCTCATCATCTGATAACATATTAGTAATAGGTATTTGATAATTATTATTACCATGATCTAAATCAGGTTTTGTTCTAGATTTACCATCTATTTCATCAAACGATACCACCTTGTTAGAAAATGTTTGTGAAATTAATACATCCTTTCTGTTTTTAAAATCTTTGAATGTACCAGCTACAAAATTTCCATTTGCATCAACTCCAAAGTATGTGCTATTATCAGATGCTGCCTTATACTCACTTGGAGCAAGGAATGGTCTAAATGCAGTTATTATTGCACCATCTGATTGGAAAGGTGTATAGTCTCCTCTATTTCTAACTTTAAATTTCATATTAGCTAAATTTATATTACCTGCTAATAAAGTTTGACCTGTTTTGTTTGTTACATTTGGTATTTCAACTTCTTTTAATTGAACTTTATTTTTGTTAAGTTTGTTATAATATTCAATTGTTCCTAGTGGTTTAGGTGTTTGCTTTTCACTAAAATCTATTTTAACTGCATCAGGATCATCTCCACTATACATTTTATATTTTCTAGTTAATCCATTTATTGCAAGATTTTTATAGTAGTTAGCTACGTCAGCTGCTTCATTATAAGTATTTTTAATATCTCCAACTACAGTTGCTAAATAATCTTCTGTTCCACCAACAAGAGTTGATAATTCATTTTGAATGTTTTCAGTCAATGAAGGTTTTTGTTTAACTACTTTTGAACTAGAATTACCTTTTACATAACCATTAAAAGGATCAATGTTTATTTTAGGTGATGCAACTGATCCACTTGACCAAAGATATTGTAATGAAGGTTCTTGTTTTTTAGGAGTAGGATTATATCTTTGTTGATAGTTATATTGATTAGATTTTAACAATCCTAAAATATCTTTTTCTTCATTGCTATAACCCATCATTTGATATGTGTTATCCAAAAACCCATATAAGTTTTTCTTAGCAATATCATTATCTGAAATATCTAGCCAATTATCTTTTCCTTTATCTGTCATATAAACCTTATCACCCTGTATCAAATAATCTGCTCTAGGTGAATAATTATTGATAACCATGTTTTTATGATAGACAGGTTTAATATCAGCTAACTTTAAAGGTCGATCATACTTCATTGGTGTTTGAAGTATTTTATCATTGGGAATACCAGTTTGTGCTTTGGGTAATGATCCACCTTGAGCATATGTTTTATAACCTATTCTACCATCTACTGCTTGTGAGTTTAATTTATTATACTCATGAGCACCTATACTATGCCATTCATTTAATTGATTAGGACTTGAAAAAGCAGCAGAAGGACTATTCCAATTTTTAAACTGTTGGTTGCTTAAAGGAAAATCACCTCTTTGTTGTACATAGTATTTATCTCCTTCTTGTTTAGTTTCAAAGTATCTATTAGGTTTACCATGCACCATGCTAAAAATAGACATATCATTAGGATCTGTTCCATAAATAGATTTACCAAATCGTGCCTTAGATAATAAACCTCCTTGAGCTTTAGGTAAAAACTCACCACCTCTTTCTTTATAAGTTGATGGATCTACCATATCAAGGTTAATTCCAAAATCCTTTAAAAAGAACTCTACTGTTCCTTTATTTCTTTCACGATTTGGAGCTTTCTTAGTACCTCTAGCATATTGTTTTGCAATAATATTTCTATATTTTAATCTATCAGCATCTGACTTTGCTTGATTATAATCAACAATTGCATCAAGAAACTTAGGAAAAGCTTTTGAATATTTTTCAGTATCTTTTTGAAAAAAGTCTGGCCCTAGATTATACACATAATCTTCTATAAGTAATTGTTGATTATAAGGTAATGTATCAAATGTTAGATTTCTATCTTTAAATCTTTTATTATATCCTTGTACAGATTGATCATAATGAGAATTAAAATCATCTTTCATTAATTTAATAGCTTGATCATCTGTAATTCCTTTTGCAAATCTTTTAGTTTTTACATCTTCAGGTGTTAACTTATGACCATAACCTATTGTAGGAAGCCCACCTTCATGAGATTTATAAGGCATCCATACATTTAATTTAGAATCCCAACCCTTTTTTACACCATTCTCTTGATATTTTAACCAATCATAATAATCATTAAGCTGTCTAGTTTTTAATTTTTCTTTATCTACAGTGGATTGGTTGGTTTGAGGAGAATCTGAATCATTAACTAAATTATTCCAAAGAGACTTACCAGCAAGCTTGAGAAAATCAATGTTTCCAAAAAGAACAGGGTTGGTCATAATAGCTGAACCAATTGTACCAAGATCACCTATAAATGAGTTTCCTCCATCTTGTTTTTTAGCAGGATAAAACTTTTTATTAGAAGTGTTGGTAACATCTGCATCTGTTAAACGAACATACTGATCACTAGCATGTTGTCTACCATACCATGTATTTCCATAAGCTGGACTTAATGATCCATCAGGACCTCTATGATACCAATAACCTGTTGCTTTATCATAAACAGATCCTTGTTTTTGATCTTGAGATCTAGACCAATATGTTACACCAGGTGTATCTGCTGTATATGTATTTTTATAATAAAAATCTCTACCATTATTTAGCAACACTCTTCTCTCTTGTTCTGAAAGTTTATAAATATCTTTTTTATATTTATTCCATTCATTATCTAAATTTTGTTGTAAGGTAGGTGTCCAAGCATCTGTTTTAATATCTACATTATATGAACCTCTATTTGGTAATCCTGATTGCCCTATGCTTTTTAAATATTGATCAAGCATGTATACTCTAGGATCTCTTCCTGCATTATACATAAAATCTCCAGCAGATGCTTTTTCCATTGCTGTAGGAAATGCTCCAAGTTGAGGATAATATTTATCCATGTACCAATTTACAGCATCATCTTTACTAGCACCAACTGGTAATGCAGGATTACCAAAGTTAGATAAACCATAACCACTAGCACTACCTCTATTATCTTCCCATGTCATTGAGTTGTATCCCATGTTCTGCACACTATCTCTTGGAGATACTTGTCCATACTTCCATTGATATTTATCTAATGATCCACCTTCTCCAAAAAACTTATTTTGCAACATTTTAAATTCCATATCACTTAATATGGCGGCAGCATCTCTTACTTTAGCTCCTTTAGTTCCTATAATAGGAGTGATTAAATTAGGACCTACTCTTAAAGTTTTATCTTCAAACAAAACACCAGATGGAATTTGATTTATATCAAAATCAGGAAAATATCTACTGTAATTTTTTCTGAGTCTTGATGTATTTCTTAATTGGTTTACTTGGTTATTTAAACCTATTGGCATAGGATCTGCAAAAACTTTGACATAGTAAGGATTATTACCACCATATCTTTCTCCTATCCATGTAGGGTCTTCAGCAAAATAAAGAATGTCTTTATTTGATCCTTGTAATAATTGATCATGCCCACCACTTCTTCTACCTCTGTTAATAACATTTTCAGGAGCTGTGCTTGTTCCCATTATTTCTGCAACATCATAAGGGTTATCTGGATTTTTTCCTAAGCTCGCCATCCTCTTTCTAAATAAAGGATCATTTATAATTTCAGGACTTACATCCACAACTCTGTATAAAGGTCTTTGATTATACTGCGTTTGTAACCAACTTTCAAAACCTTCTGGAGATTCTGGCAAATATTTAATTAATCCTTCCTTTTGATAACTTTTAGCTAAGTTATAAGCACTTAATACATCTTGAGAAATTGGTGTTGATTTTTTAAATAACTCACTAAATGATTTTGGAAATATTCCCATTTGAGGATTGACTCCAAAAGCCATCCTACCTGCATTATCAAATGCATTAACAAATCTTTTAGTACCTTTTAAACCTGTTCCAACAAAAGGAAGCACATCAGCTGCATCCCATCCAAAGTTTGCAAAATCTTTATCACCTCTAATAGGTCTATCACCCATAAATGTATTTGAAAGATTAATTGCAGATTGAGCAGGTGCTCCTACAAACATATCATAAACCCATTTACCAGCAGGATTCACAAAAGGATTACCATATGCATTTTCTATTGCTTCATTAGTAGTATTAAGAACATTTTGAAAAGTTGCTCTAGTAGATCCTTCAGGTGCTAATTTAGTATCATCTCTAAATTCACCTTGTGCAGGATTATAATATTCATAATTACCGTAACCAGGTTTATTAGTATATATTTTAGATTCTTTTTGAGCAGCTTGTGATTTCTTAAAAGCTTTTGCTTGTTCTGCTTTTTCAATGCTACCATATGTTGCAATATCTTTAGCCACAGATTGTGCAGCTACATTTTTTGGAGCAACAGTTACAGTACTCCTTACATTAGCTGGATTAGTTTGCCCTAATGCTTGATTAATTAATTGAGCACTTACAGATCCTGTAAGTTGATGTTTAGGAAGTGAGCCTCCTTGTTTAGCATATTGAATATTATCAAGCATTTGATTTTGATCAGGCTCATTTCTAGATATGGTATTTAACATATCTATAATTTGATCATCTGTATAAACACCTCTAAGTTGTTCTAATGCATCATAACTACTATCAGTTAAAGGTTTATAAGAGCCAAACATATCTATAGTAGCCTTTTCTGTAAAAGGATTATAAATACCTTGATTTTTCATTTCAAACCTTAATGCATTTAATCTAGCTCTTGTTTCAGTAGGACTAGCTACATAATAATTAAATTCATCCATGCCTACCATTTTAGGATAATGACCAAACATATTAGGTTTTTGTCTTTTACGAGCAGTATTGTATGCATATTTCCCCATCAAATTTATATCTGAAATAGGAATTAACGGACCACCAAAATCACTTGCATGACTTATTTCATGAACATCAGTATCTAAAAGATTATCTTTTGAAAATGGTGTATTGGTTATTCTAGAGATAGGAGAATTTCTAATTTTAGAATCATCAGTTGGATAATAACCCAATGCATTATAAGCATTTGATCCTTCGTATCCAATAACCTCCATATTATCTGATGTTCCATAACTATCAAGATAATTTCCACTTGTGTCATACCAATCCCGAAGATCATGTTTCCAATATTTTTGCTTTAATTTGGGATTTATATTTCTTGCAAAATTCCAATATGATGAAGGATACTTATCCAATTCAGTTCTACTAAATCCAGATACACCTTTATCTTCAGGATATTTTTCATCTATCTCCTTACGTGAAAATTTAACATCTATATTATTAATATTTTCTAATCTTTTATCTCTTATTTGTTGCCAAAATGGATCTGTAGAGTAAAATGAATATGTGTCAGTATCAAATGACAAAGGTCTATGATTAGTAAAAAACTGTTCCCATCCAGTTGGATTATCTTTTTGAACAGATCTTTGTAACATTTGTTGAGCCATTGGAGAATTTGTCCAATCTCTCATAAAGTCTCTTCCTTGTTCTACTAACTGATCATAATAGTTAACTTCTACACCTTTCATCATACAAGTTTGAAATTCTTCATTCCATACTTGACCTTCAGGACATTCTCCTTTATTTCCAGATTGAGCTCTACGCAATGAGCCCCCTTGTCTATATCCATAATCTTGAGCATATGGACTAGGCCCTTGAAATTGCTTTTCAAAGTTTCTAGCTTCTCCTTCTAAAGTCCAAGGAGTATCATACATTGCAGGGTTAACATATCTATTATAAACTACTTCAGGAGAAGCAAAATTGAATGATGGATTGTTAGATAAAAATTCATCAGTAATATATTTTTGATCTAATGCTCTTCTATTCCAATATTGCATTGCTGCATCATTCCCTGAAGGAATAGTTGGTTCTTTTAAAGGACCAGGATAAAATTCTGAATAACCAGAGTCTCCATTTATGTCTTGCCAGTAATGAAACATTTCATGAGGAACAACTCCTGGTATATGTTTATCTGCATCTGATAAATGTATAGTCTTAGTTAAAGGCTCATAAAAGCTATTACCTTGATTTGTAGTATCAAAGTATACACCACCTTGACCACCTGTTTGACGAACACCCTCTTTCATTGAATCTAAAAACAAACTTTTTGGAGATGCAGGATCTGCAGAATGCTGTCTCATAAGTTTATAAACTATATCATACTGAAGTCTTTCTGCAGGAGTTAACTGATTTGTAACATATAAGTATGTATCTAAATTCTCTGGATTCCTATCTGCTTCTGGATTTACCTTAGGCATATTTGAAGTATCTCTTATACACTTTTTTGTAACAGGATCTTTAATCCATCCTGTAGGACAACCACCTGTTTGTGTTTCTTTCTTTACAGGTTTTTTTGGTGTATTAAAATAATAGTCTACCATACCTTGCTGAGCTTTAGGTAATGGCAATGCACCACCTGAGCGCATTACTCTCTTTTGTTGGATAAGGTGAAGAAGCTTGTCAGTTTTCATCGTGGACTTAGAGTTTCTTTTGTTGTTACTACTTTTAAATTCATTTTTTCAGATCCTGATTGCAATCTTCTTAAGATAACTCTATTTCCATAGTGTCTAAACTTCTTCCTTTGCAAAGGTGACTTAGCATAATTAACAGCTTGAGGATTTAGATTCTTCCTATAGCCATTACATTCTGTGATAAAGTTAGTAATTTGTAAGCCATTAAACTCACCTCTATCTCTTGTAGCATCCCAGAATTGATTAAATCTGTATTTATTCTCTTCTTTAGCCACATGAATATCTATACTATCTAAATTTATCTTAGGGTAATTTAACAAAGCTACAGGATTATTTTTAGGTTTAATATGTAAATTTAATAAACCTGAGGTTTGTTCTGTATTATAAATAAGAGCTTGATCAAAGTTTCCATCCAACACATGATATCTATCTACACATCCTGTGTTGTATTTGAATACTTCTAAGTAATACTCCACACTTTTTATTGTAGTAACCGAAGCACCTGTGTTTACAGGAAACTCTATCTCCCATCCATAGTTTACACCATAGTAATTATTATAGCTATTACATAATACATTGTGTTTCCAAAAGTCATTACCTTTTATAGTGTAGAAATGATCATTTGTAGAGAACTCTAAGTTAGGATGCCAGTCATGAAAACTTATCCACATCTTAGTTTTAGGATCATAACTAATAGTCCAAGAGCAATCTTCAAAGTAGTTAGTATCGCTAGGATCAATTAAAGTTTTATTAGATGTGTTAATAGGAATTAAAGTAACTACAAATTTATTAATAAGATTTAATTGAATATTGGCAGGTACTTTAGAATCAATCAGTGTAATATTAATTTTAAAACTACCATCTGAAATATAAGGAAATGCTTTTTTAATATTTGGTGCTTTTTCTATTTCAGTGGCCACACAATTTACAAATGATTCAATACCTGCATTTGTAGGAACTGTTGCAGTGTAAGTACATGTTGCAAGATCATATCCATTTATATTTCCAGATATCTGATAGCCATCTTGTAATTGAGTTGTACTTGATCCATAAGTAACTTTGAAATTATATGAGTATGATGTTACTCGGAAGTTTTTAGTGTCAGGCATATACTCTATATCTGTCCCTACTTCTATTCCAGGCAATAACTTATAATCCTTTTTAGAGAAATATACAATCTCATATTGATTATCATATGTTGTTTGACATCCAATTCCTTTTACAGGATTATCTGTTAAATCGTAATTTGGAAAAGATTTTGTCAAACTGTATATCAGATTTTCTGCAAACCAATATCTCATACCATTCATAGAAATATCAACTATCTGATTACCAGCTAACTGCATAATCTTTCCATTTCTTTGACTCATGTAGAAAATACCATATGTAGTATTAATTACACTTCTTGTAGATTGACAAGAACCATATTCTAATTCAAGATCTGCATTTACAAGAGCTTGAAATGGTTGGTTAAATAAACCACCATCACCAATTGTAATTCTATTACCTGTAGATGTTTGTAATTCATCTACCCCATTAATAGTTGTAGGTGTTGCATCATCAAAGAAAATAGCAGAACCTGTTCTATTAATTGGCTTTACATTAGTAATTACATTTTCAAAATCTTTGTAGTTGTTGTTTAAGTATATTCTCCAGTTATCTCTAGATTGTTCATACTGCTGCTGCAAACTATAAACCATTCTAGCAGGATAATATTCAAAACAAGATGCAGGAATATCTGGATCATATGATCTAGGCAAAACACTTGACCAACTTGTATTATTTATTGAAGCTTTTGATACAGATAAACTATAATCATATTTAAAGAACTCTGGCACTTTTATAATGTCTGTTCTAAATAACTCATATAGATTAGTGTTGCCATATGGATTATAGAATTGCTCAGAAGGTAGAGCACCATAATCTCTACTTGCTAAATTAATCTCAGACTCACAATAAAAATCCTTAACCCCATTTACAAAAAGATAGAAGTATCCATTCTTAATATAGAATGTCTTCTTTAACATATCCTGAATTCTTAATCTATATGAATTTGGATCTCTATCTAAATGATATAATTTACTTGGGCCAAGTACCCAACTAGTAATTGTACCAACTGGATTAGTTACTAATTTTGCAAACTTGCGAGCAAAATCTCTAATAAATCTTAAAGGATTTAAACTAAGTCTAGGAAATGCACTTGTGTTAATTGAAATATCATTAAAGTCTATTCCTTCAAATGTAGACCAATATCTAGGATACGCAACATTAGCATATAGCTTATAATCAAAGTCAGTTCCATCAGGCATGTTAAATAGCCATTGATTAAATAATGGAAATGTATTTTTCTCAGTATATCTATTAATGTAGACATCTCCTCTAAAATAAACAGAAGAAGTGTGAGGATAGTTTTTTGTATATACAATCTTCTCTACACAAGTTGATACAGGAATCTGAGTTATAGATGATAATTGACCATATGCACCTTTTAAATCTAACTTTAATCCTACATAATAAGAAGAAATGTTTAAAGTAAAATTATTATTTGTTGTTGTCCAAGCTTTTAATTGATTTACAGTTCTTCTACTTTGATCAATTGTTGAAGGATTTACTAATGTTCCAATTGTATTTATTATTGCAGTATTTGGTCTAAATAAATTATTCACGGTATATGTTCCATCAAATACTTGAACACCTGACTCAACATATCTAGCTGCTTTAATTTGTCTTCTGTAGTTTTGATTTTGAGGATTCTTTTTTGAACTATAAAATCCATGGCTATTATATTGTAATGCATATTGTCTCCAAGGCAAAAGTTCCATTACAAGCTTCATAGCATTACCAAATCCTTGAGCTAACATGAATCCACCAATGCTAAATATTAAATTCATCTGAGTAATAAAACTCATTATGTCAGGAAGTATTCCAGGTTTTTTAGTAGAAGGATTTAAAGTAGTAAGTTCATTTCCTTCAGAGTTCATTGTTGGAGCTCCTACCCAAGATCCTGAACCAGCAGGACCTAAAAAACCTCCTGCAAAAGTACCACCCAATGCTGCAGCATATGCTAATGCTGCTTTTCCACCAGCACCACCTGCAACTCCAACAGCAGTTGTTAAAGGAATTGAAGTAGGGTCTTTTGCAGTGTTACCTTTCACTGTTGTCTTTTTTCCAACTAAAGCTAAAATAGCAGAACCAAGTCCTAATAGTAGACATCCTATAAATGCACCTTGTGATGGAATTTTATGTTTAGGATGACCATAAGGTGGTGTAAAAGTTCCTATAGAATTACCATAGTATTCTGAATAAACTCTTACCTCATTTGGATTTAAATAAGTTCCTCTAAAATTAAAATCAGGAGTATGAAATGTAAAGTAATCTTTTCTATATAGTGTTATAGGATTCTTAGTGTCATCATGCTCTTGTGGTCCTGGAGGATTATACCATGTGTTTTTGTATAAATAATAATCAGGATCTAAACAATTGTATGGATAGTTCTGATATAGTGCTTTTGCATTAGGTTGATTAGGTATGTCATACTCAAACATATTATTAATCAAACCTTTTGCAATAACTGTTTTATTACCAGTTCTTGATCCTCTTAATATTTCATATCCAACAATTGATTTAATAACATCTCCATTCTCATCAAGAGGTGGTTTTATATTTTCAAATTGTATACCTAATAATTGAATTGATTTATTCGCATTATCATAAATTGGAGAAACTATGTCATCTGGAAATTTATGATGCCTAATGTATTGTCCACACAAATCATAGTCACTAATTTGTGAATTAGGATAAGGGGTTGTAGTAATAGTACTCCAAGTATATTCACTAGGATTCCAAATTCTAGGTTTGTTGGGATATCTATTTTCAGATTCCCAATAAGCCATATATCCTTTGTTTCTAATTTTTGCACCATCTGCTGTTGAGCCAGATCCTCCAAGTGAAATCCCTGTGTTATAGACTCTCCACTTTTCAGCTGATGTAGCTCCATTATTATCATAAGGAAGAACATCAGGACCACTAACTGTTATGTTATCCCAGCCTGGTCTAATAGGTCTTCCTGGAATATGATAAGATGCAGATTTATCACCTGTCTTATAAGCCCATCTAATAAAGAAAGAATATATCTCATCTCTCATATATCCTGTTTCATTATTACCTTTTACATAATAATCTGCAGGATATTCTACTTGTACCCATTTTGTAACAATTTGATTTGCAAGAGGCTGATAATTAAAATCAGCTTTGCTTTTCATTCCAGTTCTTAATAGATAAAAGTTTAATAAAAACATCTTGTCAGATGTTTCATATATTGTCTGATTAATTGGAATATCTTCAAGTGGTACTTGAACTAATGTATCATTGTTATTATCAATGTGTACTTTAGTTTGAGAAGTATTAAAAAAACCAACACGCTTTGCATTAGTTACAGAATTAATAGTGCTTATTAGTACAACTTCATATTCCTCAAAGTTTGTATCTATTTGAGTAAATGTTAAATCTATTGATCCACCATTATTCTCATGATCCCAAATACTTACAATATTACTCGGCATAAAGTAATTACTCACTCTTAAACCATTGATGCTATAAGCAACTACTACTTGATATGATCCATTAAATAATGTACCTGAACTATTAGATCTTACAATGGAGAAACAAGGTAGATCTATTAGATAGTGTAATCTTGTTTTATCACAATCTAAAACAGGAGGATCATAATAAATTGGCTCAGGACAATCAGGATTAGTTGTATCATATTGTTTAATCAACCAAGGAATTTTATCAAGATTAATAGCTCTATCTGGATTTAATCCATCTGCAAAATAAAATGTGTAAGTACAATCAAAATTAGATTGAGTAACTCCTGTAATTAAATTTGATCTTTTAAATCCTAAACAACTAGATGAAATATATCTAGTATACTCACAACTATTTTCATCAAATATTCCAATCTCACTTGTTATGTCATTTGTAGAACAAACAAACCAAGTTGTCGCATCTCTGCGAACAATTCCAATAACATCAAAATTAGTAGATGTGCAATATTGAGTAGATGGCTCATTTCCAATAGTACCCCCATCTCCTAAGTTAGAACTTGTCATAGCATTAATTGCATTAGTCCAAACTCCCTCAGGAACATAGCTATCATTAAAATCTTTGTAAAGTCCTTTAGTATAAGTATTAGACTTTGCATCAATTAAATTTTGAGTGTTATCTTGCTGTTTAGCCATTTTGATTATCTACTTTTTCAAATTCTTTTTTGACTTTTTCACTGCCTATAAATTTATAGAATTCTTCACACAGAAACCCCATCAACCAAGCACATGTTTCTTCATCTGTAATATCTCTATCTTCTGCTATTCTTTTTGCAGCATGAAATAACTCATGACCTATTGTGTTATGATTAAGAAACTTAGCATCTATCATTACAATGTATAAGCCACCATCTACAGTAATAGTAATACCTTCTGCTTCTTCAGCTGCAGTACCAGGAACTAATGTTCCCTTTGCATATTTCTTTTGTAAATACTTTTCTGACTTTCCCATCTCATTTGTTATTACAAATAAGATAGAACAATTGAATGTATTTACTCTTACTTTTTTAGTAATTCTCATAAGGTCCCCTTACAGTTTTAAACCCACCATACCACGCATAGCTATTAAACATATTATAATACTTAGCATACATTGCTTTTCTATTTTTCTCCCACATTCTCTTTAGTTCACCAAAGTCAGGAGTATTAATAAAGCTAAGAGCATTTGTTCTTGCAGGTCTAAGCTTAGCTTGTATAAGCTGTAACTTTTGACTAGTATTCTCACCATTTAAAAATAAGTTCTCAAGTATTCTTTCTTTAAGAGCATATTCATAATAGTCATTAACTACTGGATGATCAAGCACTAATAAATTACCTTCATCATCTTCCATTACAGATTCATAGTTAATATATACTCTACCTTCTTTAAAATTAATAGTATGAATAAATCCATCTCTAATTTTAAGTCTATAATTATAAGAACCTACATTTCTTAAGTTACACTCTGGTTCCCCATAGTTATATGGTAAAATCTCAATAGGAACTGGTCTAGGAAATTCTCTAATTAACCCTGGTCTTGTCTCTGTAATCTTACAACCATCTGGACAATTGTCCACAGAAATAGAACAATTGGCTACAATGTTAGCAGCAGCAATAATGTTAATTCTTGCACCTGCGTAGTGTTCAAATACTTTAATCTTTACTTGATCAGGATTGATAATTACATATTCAAAGTTTACATAATCTTTACTTGAATTTTGAACAGTAAGTACAATATTAGTTGAAGCTAAATTATGAGTTACAATGTTATCTCCAACAGATAAATCAGCCACTTGAATCAATGGTCTTGCATTTGTAATCTCTGCAAGTTTTAACATTTGATCATACATTGTCTGAATCTGTGATGATACACAACTTGTATATGTATCATTACCAACCCCACACAACATTGCAAAATTCATTACATAAAAATCAGCAGGAAGTTTAGCTCTGCCATCTTTTACATCAATCATTTTACCCCTTGATTGATTAATCTTTAAACCAAGTTCATAATTGATCTTAATTGCAATCTTTAATAATTCTTGAGGATTGATAAAGTTATCCTGATCATAAGTGTAGAAATCACTTCTGACAGAATTCATTAAATCATCAAAGTTTCTATATTGGAGTTCTGTCTTCATTACTTAGTGTTGCTTAAGAAGTCTTGATTAATATCTTGAGGAACTTGTAAACTTGTAGTTAAATCTTTCATTACACTTTGTTCCATTTCTCCATATAAGTACATAGGTACTGAGAATGGCTCATCTTGTCTATAAATACAATCATGGTCTGTATCACAATTGTATTGACCAATACCAGATCTAAATAATCCTTCCACTCTAATTGCTGGCCAATCTACACTAGGTACATAGATATAGTCATTTACAATGTAGTAGTAAGGAGTCTTGTTATATCTAAATGTCTTCTGCTTAATCATAGCTTGATAAGTAGAAGGAAAAGTTAAAGTAAGTGGAGTAGTTCCATCTATACTTGTAATAGATCTAATGATAGGACCATAACTACCCTCATACGCAGGGGGAATTTTATCCTTGCTTCTCTTAATAGTACAGCCTGATTCTATGCAAAAACAACCAGTGTCTGCTTTATCTACATCTATTAAACAGAAATAGTCTAAGGTGTGAAATATATTGTTGTACTTTCTAAGTACACCTTTATCATCCTCTCTTTTAATGAGCCATGATACGTGTTTGAGAATTAAAGAAAAGATATATCTATCTGTAACAAAGGCATCTATGTTTACAGATTTAATCTGATTCCTAATTCTACTAATTGCTTCTGATACTGTTGCTACCATTATTTACAAGTTTTACCAAAGTAATAATCTGCTTCGTCTTTTCTTCTTTTGACTAATCCAGCAAGTGTTTTGCCATCAGCTTTAATCCACTTATTAAATTCATTTCTAATTGTTTCATCTTCAGGATCTGCATTTACTTTTTTAAGTAATGTACTTTTCTTAAGATTACCAATTCCTACATTGTATGTAAAGCTAACTAATGCATCAAACTGACAATCATTTAACTCTACTCTAACTACATCTGATACCATACCAGCAAACTGATTTAGTACATCTGAGAATAGTTTTTCAGCTTCTGCTTTAGTAATAGTCTCTCCAGGTTTAACAGGAGTGCCATCAGCATAGAATGTATTACCATAGCCAATAGTCCATACACCTCCTGCATCAGGATATGCTTTAGACATATAGCCTTCAAACTTCTTTATCTTTTGAGTCATCTCATCTGATACACTATATACACCAGTAAGCTGCTCAGTTTCTTCTTTAATTTCTGTTACACCTTTAATAAGGCCTCTCAAGAAAGTTAATAATGCTTTCATCATAGTTCTAATGGATTATAATTTTCTAATCTATATTCATCTAATTCTTTTCTTTCATCTTGATACATAGCACTTCTGTACAAGCTTGCAATCTTTAAAGTATGATCAACTTGAATGTATTTCTTCCAGTTTTCAGGATACTTTCTGCCAACCTCTTTTGTAAAGTTTCTACAGGCTTTAAATCCCCACAACTCATTAAATTTAAATTTGTATTTAGTTTCATAATTACTGTAAAAGATTTTAGCTAAGTAGTTATCACTTTCCCAATTTCTATGTTGTATTACTTTTAAATAATGATCTGTTGTTTTAAAGTCTACATTCTTTCTAACTTTTGGTTGACAAGTTCCAAGAAACATATAACCTAATTGCTCAGGTAACTCTATACCATCTCTTGTGTCAATTATTTCTTTTGCAATCAATTCATTAGCAGCAATGATAATCTTCTTTATACTCTTTTGGTCTTTGACTAGGCACTCCTTAGACTTATAGATATCAGATACCCATTCATCTGATAATGTGTTCAATCTAGGTGCTTTATACCTCGGACCCTTTCTGTTTAATTTCACTGCACTATTCATATATAATTTACAAAATTTTTTTGATTTTTAAAAGATAAATTTTTAAAGTTTATAATTGTAGTTAAACTCTGCAACTTTGCCATTTACAGGATTGTACAACTCAAGTACAGCAGCTCTTTTATTGCCAGTGAACTTATTATGATAATGCCAGTAATCTGTTGCTGAAAGTGAAGGTAACACTTTTATTGTAAATCCATGTATTTCATTATCAGTTACAAACTCAGTTGTCTTTTTAGTGTGCAAGTGACCTGTAAATAAAGTTCTATAACTAGTTTGGCCCCACTCATATGGATGCTCAGTTGCGTATACTAATGGAGTCATCTTTTTAGATATATCACCATGTTCAAAGCAAAACATATTCTCTCCATACACAAGCACCTTTCTTTCAGCATATTGGCTAGAGAAAGTAAAACCATCTGCATCTCCAAATGACTGAGATAATGCATGTACTAAGTGAAATGAACTAAGTCTATCGTGATTCCCTGGTATAAACATTACATGCACATTGTTAGCATAGTTTCTAACTAATGACAAAAGTAGATATAATCCTTCAAAGGCTTGAATGTAAGCATCTTGTGCAGACATACTTGCTTCTACAGGTGTACCCTTAGTTGTAGTGTTGTTGAATGTATCTACTTGTAGAGTATCTCCTCCTAATACAATCACAACCTTTTCTAGATCATAGCTATCACGACATTTATCTAAAAGATTATTCACTGTGTTTATAGCTATGCTAGACATTGACTCATTACCAGGCTTTCCAAAATGAAGATCTTGTAAACTAAGAATACCACACACACCTTCTAAAAGATCTGACTTTTTAGTTTTAAAGGTAGTTTCTACTTTAGGAAACTTGTAGTCAGAAAGCATACCATAAAAATTAAGGAGGTCAGTTTCCTCCTTATGTATCTGTGTCACTAATGCTGAGATTAACCAACCTGTTCCTTTTTGTTTGTTCCAGTATTGAGATAATCTCCACTTAGTTGTATCTATGTTTAGTATTTCTATAATCTCTTCTGGAGTCTTTGGTTCTTTAGAAGAGTAAGCTTCTAAAGTCATTTTACCAGAATCCATATCACTATGAGATTTTATCACCCCTCCTTTTTCTTCAATTGTTTTGTAAATACCAAGCTCTATTTTAGTAGGGCAGACTTCTCCTATAATTGATTTTTCTATTGCATCTTGTATTGCTTCATCTACTGTTTCTCTATAGTGCAACATCTTTTTATACACTAACCTTTTAAGAGAAACGTATTCATCTAAAGGCATTCCTATTCTATTTGCAGAATACTCATCTGACTTTTTCCATTTGACAATGGAGCTATATACTTCTTTTATCTTATTCATCTTTTATATTTTAGGGTGAACCCCCTTATTGCTAAGGGGATGTCACCTGCTCAGGGCTACCAACAACCTGAATATTAAATGCATGGAAGACAAGGTTGACCATCTAGTGTGGGTGGACTTGTTGATGTATCATAATTATATTGACTAGGATCACAAGGTCCTATGTCTGTAGCATGTGCTCCATTTGTTACTACACCTGATGAATTAAATCTAGGAGGCAACAATACACCACCACCTCCACAAAAATAAGTATTGGGCTTACCTATAGAACAAATACTAAATGGAGTTCCTATTCCATTAACTGTTGGAGGATGTGGAATAGCATTACCACAAGATAGTTGATTACCATCGCAATCTGTCCATTCTATATACCATTCATCTCCTGTATCAATTCTATACATGCTACATGTAGGTGTAACCACTGATTTAGAAGGACAATTTATAGTTGTTTCAGTACCAGTTGAAGTTGTTATAATTACATTTACAGTAATATAATATGTAGTAGCAAATGCAATACCTCCTGGTATATTATTTTGATCTAAGATATAAATATAAGGAGAAGGTAAATTTGCTATTGCATCTACTTGATCTAAAATATATGTAGCTAGTGGTGGTTGTGTTAAATCATCATATACTATTATTTCATATCCAACAACACTTGTTGAAGAAGAGAAAGGATATATTGTAACAGGGATATAATAACCACCGCCATTTAAATTCCATACCCAACTTCTTATACTGACATCAGCACATTGAAATGAATAGTAATCTCCATCAATAGGACTAAATGTTTCAGTGACACCATCTTGACATACTTGCCTCATTCTAAATTGATAAGTTGTATTACTTAAGAAATCAGGAGGATTACCTATGTTACCTTGAACTCCTGTTAGAGTTCCTGTAAGAGGTGTAATATATCCATTGATATTTCCAATGCTATTAGTAGCAGTAACCCAAGGACTAAATGTTCCATCAAAGTTTACTTTTCTATACTCTAAGTATCCACCTAAAGCAGTTGGGTCAAATGTGTAAGTTAAATCAAATGTTATCATTAGAAGTTTATAGTTACTGAGTTAATAAATGGACAACTAGGGTTTTGTGGATTATCAAATGTAAACAGAAGTACATCTCCATTACTTAAGTTAACACTATCTGCTTTAATTACAAATGCTAACATTGAGTTTAGTGTATTGTAAGTAGGGAATGTTGCTAAGTTAGTATAACTTGGAACATCATAGATAGTACTTGTTGTAGTGTTCTCAACAGACAATAAAGTGTTAGATGTACTAAACATTGTAAACTCTATAATCTCATTTGCATTTACTGTAATGTTAGATCCACCAGGAATACTTGCCCAAGTAGTATCAGTGTTTACTTTCCATTGACCAAATGTATCAGAAAGATTACTAAATGAGTAAAGATCATATGTATCAGTTGCACTAGTTAAACCATCACTTGATGTAATGTTTAGATAATCGTGCGTATCATCTTGATAAGTTCTGTTACCAAGATCTAATCTAAACCATAATCTAGTGGGAGTATCTGTAAGAGCATATGCACTAAAATAAGGAACACCATATGCATTTTCTAATGTAAATACAGTACTTAATTTATTATAAGGATTTGTCATTCTGTTAAATGAACTACTTCTAACTAAGCTATTAGTTATTGTACTAAATACATAAACAGGTTCTGTAGGGTTATTAGAGTACAAATAAATTTCATCTGTATCTTCAGAGTATTGGAATCTTCCACCAAAACTATCAGGATTTCCCCAAATATCTAATAAACCATTTATAAATGATAAATCAATTGTTGCTATTGTTGCTAATGTAGCATCATCTAATACTTTAATTACATAGTTGCCACTAAGAGAAACTGAACCATCGCTAACATATGTACCTGGAGATGCTCCTGTATAAGATATCTCAAATCCAGTAGGATCTGCTGCTATAATAGGCACTCTAGTTAAATTAAATGTTGAAGGAATTATCCCACTAATGCTAATAACTTTTCCAACTGCAAAACTGTTAGGTATATCATATCTAATAGTTTGAGCAATAGGATTATATGTAACACCTGTAATTCCAGAAATAGTACAAGATGGATTTTTGCTACCCATTACCCAATAAGTATTTTGAGTAGGAACATGAAGTAAAAATGCATTACTTAATTGTCCATGACCTCTGCCTACAGATGGTGTTCCCAAACCACGAAATAATTGATCAGGTGTAGCAACACATGGTGAACTTGTAATTCCTGTTGTATATACTTTAGGATTTTCTCTCTGTGTAAATAAATCATCTGATTCATACTTTAATACAAATGTAGTTCCTGCATTATTGTATCCTGTTATACCATTACCTGCACCAGTTCCTGTAAGAATAATACTTCCTTTATTATCTATTGCCATGCTTCCAAAATTACTTGCTGTATAAATACTAGCCCATACTGCATCTATTACAGTACCACCACTTGTATATGTAGCAGTTGCATTATAGTCATTAGCAATAGTAAATGTAGTTGGAGTTACTGAAAGAATAGTTGCATAAGTAGTTGAACTAGTATTGCTATTTGGAAAGTTTAATTCATCTACTGGAGAACTTACAATTCCTGATATTTTAACAACTTCCCCCACTGCATAATGATGAGGAAATATTCCATTATACCCAGCATTAATAGCATTAGGTCTTACACTATATGTAATTGTATTAAGAACATTATCTATAGATACATCATATACAGTTGTTTGTTTTCCACTTAAATATGTACTTACAGCTAGTCCTCCTATATTTGATGCAACATTATATTTACCAGTAATACCATTATCATTTACACCATATGAACCAACTAAGTTATTGGGATTAATTACATAAAATTGAGCACTTACATTACTTTGAGTTATAGGAATTGTAATAACTCTTTCATTAAAAGAATCATAAGCTATATAAGAAAATTGACTATATGCATCTAAAATTGTTCTTTTAGATTGAACTAATGAACCATTAGATTGAATATTCCATATCCTAATTAACTTACTAGCAGGACAATCTCCTGCAGCTCCTGTACCCCATATTTGAGCAACACCAGATTCAGTGTGTGATTCTGACATATAGATTTGATCAGAAACAGCTTTTTTCCAAAATATTCTACCATTAGAATCTACTTTAATTCCTAATCCACCATAGCAATAATCAGTGTTATAATCATTTATTCCAAAAAATTCACCATGATAATTAAGATTATAAGAAGTGGCTGCTCCAGAATAAGAACTAACACCTGTACCTACTAATGCTTGATCTACAGTATTAGTTGCATAATCGTACACAAATAAGTTTGCTACATCATAAACATATTTAAGTTCTGTACTAAATGTTTGTTGTAAGTAATTCATTACAACAAACTTTCCTCCACCTATATGAGTTGCTCCTTGTATTCTTTCTATGCCACCCTGCAATCTAGATAAAGGTGAAGCAGGACCATATTCATATCCATCAAATTTTTCATATACAGAAGGAACAATTTCAACATTCCATGCTTCTGTAACAACATTGTATTGATAAAAATTTCTTGTGTACTTTCCAGTAAAGTATAAGAAATCAGAATCCATTGATATCTGACCACAAATGTTTTCATCCCATAATCCAGAGCCTGCTATAACACCTACTTGAGCTGTTTGATTAAATACATAAATATTCATATCATCAACATCAGATCTTGCATCTCTAGCAATACCATATACTAAATTTGAATTAGGATCTGCCACCATTTGTAATGATCCATCTACCTGAGTAGTAGTACCAGGAAAATCTTTATACAGTTGAATAGTAATTATAGGAGAACCTGAACTAGGAATTACTTGAACCACTCCACCATCAAGGGACACAAATACTTTATTATTATTTGTATTATAACAAGTACCACCATCTTTTATTTCATAAAGTAAGTACTCACTTGTATCATCTAATCCCTGAAGAAAGTTAATTTGTTTGTCTATCCTATTGCTATTTACATATAAACGTCTGCCATAGCTATCAGGAACAACATAAGTTGGATTTAGAACTGGAGTAGCAATAAATCCATTGGATCCTCCATTTCTTCCATTCTCAATTAAATACCTAGCAGTATTTTCCCAACTTCTAGAAGTAAAGTTTTCATTATAATCAACTATAAGATAACTACTAAATAGTCCATAACTATCTCCTGATAAAGAAGCAAATGTAGAATATGTAACATTTGTTGCTGTTAAAGTACTATCAATTGCTGCTGATATTGCAATAGTATCTCCTGATATTCCTCGTAAATTATAATAAGGATCTCCTGCATCATAATATGTTTTAAATCCTAATTGTTGTGTATCAAAATTATATACCTTAAAAAATCCTGTATCATATGAATTGCCTACAGGCCAATTTTTTGTACTATCTTGAAATAACTCTGATCTAACACCATCATTGCGCCCTACTACCCAATTAGGTACTCCCGTAGGACATGGTGGAGCAACAGGGCCACCAGCAATACAAGCACAAGGCATTGTAGAACAAAGTATAGGTTGTTCAGGAGGTGCACTTGTAATAGTACCCATTGCTGCAGTTGGTCCAGTTGTTATATTATTCCAAGCTGTAATATTACCTCTTTTTAAATAATTAGTTTGAGCATAAGTACCTACATGACCCACACTCCAAGTCCCCACTAATGGATTTAATACAATACGAAAGTTGTTAGATGAACCATCAGTAAATACATACAAGTAATTATCTGTAGTATTATACTCCATTAATCTTATAGGAGTTGTAGGACCATTAAATAGAAGAGAAAGATCTTGACTATCTACAAAAGTAGTTCCATTATACACTGATACTGTAGTGTTATCTGCAACATAAATATATCCTGTATTAGAATTAGTTGCAATGTTTAAAGAGTAGTCTCCACCACTAACAATATGATCTAAAGAATATACAGTAGTAGGTGGTGCTTGTTCAACTAATGCCATTGTCCAAATAGGTATATCAATATCGTGACCATAACTAGTTGGAGGATCTACAAGATTAACATCTGATGCTATAATTTCTGCAGTAGTTGATGTATAATATGATGCATATAAAAAGTCATTATAACTTACAGAAGAAGAAGTTGCATATGCAGGTGAACCAGCTTGTGAAATTTGAGGAATATCAGGACCTCCTTTTGTAAGGATATTAGGTCCTTCAAATATTACAGATGCACTTGTATAAGTAGAATCAGGCACATCTATTTTAAGATATGGTAATCC
>Ga0315907_10001701_pt1 | contig 29362 bp, 53 predicted proteins | sample LakEriMetagenome_3_FD_203525 | JGI IMG/M metagenome (GOLD analysis project Ga0315907, IMG submission 203525) | Freshwater fungal communities from buoy surface, Lake Erie, Ohio, United States - Buoy 12 MA123 | ecosystem: Environmental > Aquatic > Freshwater > Lake > Lake biofilm | place: USA...
TGCTAGCGGCGGCACGAACGTTCGACCGGGCGTATCATGCGGGCGCGGATCGCGGCACGCTTGCCGAATTGCGGGCGGCGCATAACCGGGCGCGAGGCGTATGGCTACGGGCGCGTGCGGCGGCGGGGGATCCGCAAGCGGCAGTAATGGTAGCTATCGGCGCGGCGGACTAGCTGCCCTGGCGCGGCGGGGCCGGCCCGCTTGCCCCGTTCGATCCGGGGCCGCGCACTACCCTCGCGAGGGTACTTGACACGGGCTAGGTATCGTGTCACAATTCAGAATAGGAACGGGCGCAAGCTCTAACAATAGATAGGGGGCCAGTAATGGCAACAAAGAAAGGCAAGGAGCTGGCGGGTATTCTCGCGGAATTCCTGGGCTATACGCCCGCAATTACGGAGACGTGCAGCCTTATCGCACGGCACGCGGCAACGCTTGACCGTCTCGCGGTAGAGGAATGCAACGGCCCCGCATGGGTTGACTCTCCCCACGCAACGCCGGAACGGCTCGACAAGTGGGGCTTGGAAATTGCCGCCAAGTGGGACCGTACCGCGGCCCGCGTGAAGGCACTGGTGGACTCATTCCCGGCAACGGATCACGGCCCCATTCGGGCCATTCTTGGCGGGGACCCGCGCGGCTATGTGGTCCTGCTGGTAGTGCCACGCGGGGACCGTTACCCTTTGGGCGTGGGCCTGACGGCGGACAGTGTGGACCGTGGTGTCCACGTTCGGGACGGAGTGACGGCATGAACGCGGCGCGAGAGTGGCACACTGTCGATGTGTGCGCGGACTGTCTGTTCACGGCGGCGAACGGTGCGCCGGACTGGGACGGCTACGGTGAGACGGGACACGCGGAACGGTATCGGGCTGCGACGGTTGCCCGCGGCGGGGAGCTTGTTGCGGAGTGCAGCACGGCGGGACACGGTGACCCGGACACGGGGGAGCCGTGCAGCGGTTCTAGTTTTTCTTGGTCCCCGTGCGAGTGGTGCGGGGATACGTTGGGCGGCGATAGGTTCTGCGCGTCGATCCTCGACACTGAACCGGGCGTGACGTGCGCGGAATGTGGCGGGCCTTGTGACGCTGCCGACAGTGTGGCGGACGATTCCGGGCTGGCGTGGTGCGGGTCCGTTTACGGTAACGGGTGCGCCGACAAGAACGGGGGCTGGGCATGAGCGGCGGACAGTGCCATGTCTGCGGCGCTACCGTCGATGCCCTGTACCGTCACGGCGAGACTGGCGGCGTGACTGTCGCCCCGTTCCTAGTGTGCGCCGGGTGCGGCGGGTTGCCAGTGTGCGGGGACTGTTCCACTGATCTTGGGGACTGGCTCGAATGGCGGGACGACATAGCTAGCGGCGCGGACGTTGAGACGTGCGTTCAGTGTGGGAACGGGGGCCAGGCATGAACGGCGACACTATCCGTTATCGGATAGTTCTCACGGTGGACTATCCCGCCGCCGACAGTGACGGTAACGCACCGGACCCAGCAGACATGGAACGCGACATCGAGCAAGCTCTACCGGGCCGTATCTATGCGTTCGACGCTTACCCACTGATGGCAATAATCAACGGGGGCCAGGCATGACCGCCGACGAATTGGTGCGGGCGTGGCGGATCATCGACAACGCTGCCCGCGAGCTGGCAGACACCCGCATCATGGCAGCGTTGCCGGATGACGCGCGGGCCGTGTTCGACGGTATCGCGTGGACTCTTGGCTATGTCGCCGCAATGATCGACCCGCACCCACGGGAAGAAACAGACACGGACGGGGCGCACCCGTTCGGTAACGCCACTGAAAGGGGCAACTAATGAAAGACAATAAGCAAGGGCCGCCCGTCGATGTACGGGTGTTCGAGATCACGATAGTGGTGGCGGTGCCGGACTACTGGGTGGATCACCGGGAAATGGACATGACCGGGTATTACGAATTAGACCCGGAGGCGGAGCAGCTGGGGTTCCGGCAGCGGGAGCTGACTGTTTCGTACCGTGACGACAGTGGGGTGACGGCATGACAACCTACCGTGTCACGCTAGTAATTGAGACACCGTACAACCCCGCCAAGTGGGACTGGGACGAGCTTGTAGCAAGCGAGGAAAACGAAAACGTGCTGGAAGTACGGATCGAAAAAACTACTGACAGTAGCGGGGTGACGGCATGAGAAACTACCGTGTGACGTTCTCCATCACGTGGGAATGTGAGGCCGCGGACGAATGGGATGCGGAGAATGTGGCAGCCGAACAAATAACGGCGGCGATCAACGCGGGAGAGTACCGTATTGACCCGAGCGACATGGCGGCAGTGGCGGATGAGGTGACGGCATGACAACGGAAACGTGCGGCATTTGCGGGGACACGGCAACCCACCGCCCCGTTGGTGCAGAATACGACACCTACTGTTGCGGGTGCTACGGATGTGACGGCACCGACAGCTTCGACGGTGCGCCCTGCCAACCCAAAGGGGTGACGGCATGACGCGCCGCCCGGACTGGCACCCGTCCTACGGGACCCCGATACCGCGCACCCTTGCGGAACGGACCGCCGCCATGCGGGACCGGCAAGGCATACCACACCCGCGCCGCTTGTACGGCTGGGGTATCGCGTTCGGGTTCCTACTGATGTTCGCAGGGGTTCCCCTGGCAGACAACTATTTCGGGTTGGCCCTCATAGTGCAGGCAGTCGGGGCGGCGTTCGTGATACCGAACGTGAAAGCTCTCGAACGCCGCAGGAAGTGATCCGCAAAAGAAAGCGTGACACCCGTTACCTCATCGCCAAGACTGTCAGCGGGCGTTCCGTTGCATGGTTCCGATACTCGCGCACCGAAGTGTGGCAGTGGGTACGGCAACCCGAACGGGCCACCCGGTTTCGTAGTCATGCCGATGCGGATCATGCAGCCGTGAGCTGCACGATGTGTTACGCGCACCAATACAGAATCGAGACGGCACCCGACAGGGTGTGATAATCTCCCCCCGAGGCCCCGCCCACTGGTTCCCCCTTCCCGGTGCGGCGGGGTTCTCCCTTTATGGGGTCAGTCAGCTGGCAATAACGTCATGACAAAAAGGCTAAGCACCTTGCATACGGCACGGCACGGTATCGTGGCGCAGGAGTGATCCTGGCGGGCGTTTATCGCAGCCGGATAGTCAGCGGGTGTGCGGTGTGAATGTCCCGTTCGCGTGGGGTCATACCGGCCCACATACCGTTCCGGCGACCCGCCTCAGCCTCGAACGGCAGAACAAACGCGAGACAGTCAGCCTTGACGGTGCAACCTTCGCAGTAGGTGCGGGCTTTGCGCCACCAATGGCTCGATGAGTCCCCCTGGGGTATCTCCGGGAAGAACACCCCGATAGGGACACCCTTGCAGGCTGCCTTGTCGCGCCACGCTTGGCTCACGTTGCCTTCTTTCTTGGGGTGATGATCCCGCGTCGTCGTGCTTGGATGCGTTCAGCTTCGGCGTTGTGTTCGTTCCGCCGGACATGGCACATGCAGGGGCAGGTGCGGTGGATGTGTTCGGGCCATAGCGTTAGGGCGCGTTCGACGGTTCCGCAGTGGTCACATTCTAGGGGGTTAGCATCGGGGCGGCTGTCATTGAGCATCGGAACGGGTTAGCCCACTGTTCGATGCCCGCCATTGGGACGGCGAATGGTTTTCTTCCACCGCCGCCTTGACGGTGGCGTCTTCGTACAGTCTGATGATGTGAACACACGGGTCCAGCTCTGCCAGTTCTTCGTCTTCGTCTGCTGTGGTGGGTAGACCGTCATGCGTGTAGCACACCGCTGGTCCGCACCACCCGTTGTCGTAGCCGACCTTGATCCACCGGTCGAAATCCATGTTCAGCATCAGAACGGCTGTTCGTCGTCCTCGAACGGTGACGGTGCAGGCATTGACCTGCCGACCTTGCCGACCTCTGCCATCACCTTCTCCGACTGGTCCTTCACATAGATGTCCCACCGCAGCGACGGGCCACATTCCTCGACGATCACCTTCACGGTCTTGCCTTTGGTGCCGTCCTTCTTGGTGTATTCGTCCTGTTCGTAACGTCCGGTGACGATCACGGTGTAGCCCTTGCGGAGCGAACCACAGATGTTTTCTGCGAGCTGACCGAACGCAACACAGTTGTGCCAGGTGGTCTTCTTCTTGTCGTCCTTGCCGTAGGTGTCAGCAACGGAGAACTCTGCGACTGCCATCCCGCTGGGGGTGAACCGCAGTTCGGGTTCCTGCCCGAGTTTTCCGGTGAATGTGATGTTATTGCTCATGGGTTTCCCCTTTTGTTGGTGCCACCATTGTCAGCGGCAAGATTTGGTTGGATTTTTTAGCACACCGATGGATGGGTGGCTGGGAGGGTTTGATGTAGAGAGTCACACGGGTTCGGCACCGTTCGCAGAACCATTCTTGTTTTGCCATTTGCGTTCCCTTCGACATGTTCGACATTCGCGTGATCCGTTCGGGCGAGTATAGGTGTTGGGTGTGTCATAGATGTGTCCGTGGGGGCAGGCGGTTTTGTTGAGGTTCCAGTGTCGGCCCCGGTCAACCACATCACGCATGTTGTCGGTTTGGGTGCCGCCTTCTAGGTGGTTGGGGTTGACGCAGATACGGTTGTCGCATTGGTGTCGGACGACTGGGGGCCAGTAGAGGTGGGTGAGGTAGAACGCGACTCGGTGGGCTGCCCGGTGTTTTCCGAGTATGTAGATTTGCCCGTAGCTGTCGCCTCGGCGGGAGCCTTGCCATTCCCAGCAGTGGTCGGGTGGGCCGACCGCTACGCGGGACCAAAACCTTGTGGTGGTGGTGTAGGTGATGTGCATGGTTGCCCCCAGGGTTTTCCCCCGCCTGTGGGAAACTTAGCAGGCACGTTTCCTGTATCTGACCACTTTCGGGTGGTTCGATTTGCAGATGTACGCTTTCAGGAGAGCTGATCCTCGGACGCAACCCCACCCAAAAGGTCCGACTCTCCAAATGTGGGTGCCGTCACGGGTGGTGTACCCGGAGAACGCGATTGCGTCAGCGACCCGGACCTGTTGGCGGGGGGTTAGCCCTTTGGCTGACTGGTATTTGGACCAGCGGCGGAAGGTTTGGCGGTGGATGCCGAGGCCGCCTGTGTAGCTGCGGGTGGAGTGGTTCCAGTTGCCGCCGGTTTCGCACTGAGCCAGCGAATCGTAATACTTATCGGGGAGGATTGCGCCGTATTTCTTGCGGGACCAATCCAAGTGGGGGTGGGAAGGGGTTGGGGTGTTGCTCGCCTCTACGGGGCTTACAGACCCCAATGAGAGGATTGTGGTGGACAGGGACAGGATGAGAACAGCAGCGGTTTTACGCATGGGGTTCCTTTCGACGGGGGACAGGGCAAGATTCAGGCCATACAACTCCTAACTGTGAAACGGATTAGGAGAGTTTAGCCTTTCGGACGCACCTGGTCAGACCACACCACCGGATCAGGCCAACCATCAAACGACCACAGCTCCGACTGCGGCACCCACCAAGTATCAGGCGACTTCATCACACCCACCTTCGAACCCTCCTTCTTCGTGATCCACCCAGCCAACAAGATATGTCTGTCAGCCACGATAGCGAGAATGTACGGCGCATCCTTGTCCTGCGGATGTATGAACAAATGCCCGTCACGATGCTCCGTGGAACGCACCTGATAATACGCCACATCACCAGGCAAATCCGCAAGACGTTGATTCGTCGCAGGCTGCCAATGCCTGTCAAACGCTTTCGCCACCGCATACTCAGCCATCATCCCAACAATGTCTATCTGCCAGTAGTTCTTCCGTTCACCGGCACCGTACACCTGCGGACGGCCCCGCATGATGGACGCTATCCGCCGCTGGCAACCAGCCATCGCCGCGTGAGCCAGTTCGTACTCGTCAAGAGTCACCACGATCTGCACCGTGCGCCTCCAACTCGAACCATTCGGAACCGTACACCTCGAACGGGTGCGCCCCACGCTTACAGCAATGACGGTCAGCCACGAAAATGTCCACACCTTTCTCACGCCACCTAGCAAACGTCTGCTGGGTGGACGCAGGAACCGGGGCCTCCATCTTCTCAATGAACCGGATCAACGGCTCAGGGTCAATCGTGAACGACCCCTCAGGGTTTTTCCTCAGCTTGAACCGGTACTCGGCGTATGCGGCGCAACACTCGTCGCACCTGCATTTGTGTTGACGGTAACGGTTGACTCCGTGCCGCCAGTTGTCAGGATTCCTCGGCATCCTCATCGTCCCCTTCTATTCCGGGACAGTCATGGTCCCATTGCCAGTCACAGTAGTCGCAGCGTTCGTCGTATCGGGCTGAGCATCGACAGCGGGCCAGCCCTGGGTATTCACATTCGCAGGTGTCCATCAGTACCCTGCCTCCTTCAGCAAGTCCACGAACCACTCAAACGGCAGGACCGCGTACCAGTCGGCAGGGTTCGTCGTGCCACGCTTCTTGGCGACAACCACCCCCGTGTCAGCTTTCGCGTTCACAGTCTCCGATTCCAGTTCTTTGATCCAACCAGCCAAATCCATCTTGGCGTGGTTCTTCACCTCAAACACGACCGGCCCGCAACCCGTGATGTCACCCTTGTCAACGGTGCCGTGCAACGCCCGCCGTTCAGCATGGGGGAACCCGTTGTCACGGAGAAACTTCACCACCGCAGTCTCAGCGGCAGTCCCCTTCTGTTTCGCTTTGCTCACCGCGCACCGCCGCACAGCCAAGGATACTCGTTACTCATACTTGCGGGCCAGTTCGTTAGCCAACCGGGTCACCTCGGTTGACAGTTCCCTGATGCGTTCCTCCAGCAGAGCAACCTTCTCTGCCCAGGTAGCAATCTCACGGGTCATCCCCCACGTCAAATCGCTTGTGAACTGACGCTGCAACGCCTCGTTCAGTTTCTTTGCGTTGTCCTCCATGTAACCCATCAGAACGCCTCCGGCATGAACGCCTCGTTGTAGGCGTGACGAATCAAATCACGGATCAGGACAGACCGCTTGGTGCCGTGCTTCACACACAGTTCCTCGATCTGTCGCAGCTGGGTGTCCGTCATGCGGATACCGACAATCCTTGAGGAAGCCTCAGAAGCGGTCGGGTCAACAGTTCGCTTGTTCGCCATGTCAGCCCACCAGTTCCTTGAACGTGGCCCGCAGAGCAGACAGATGCGCCTGAATCCACACCGCCCCTGGCTCGATACCTGCCGCTTCGGCAACGCTGTCCGCATCCAAACCTTTCGCTTCGCAGGCGGCACGGAACTGTGCAATCTGCTCATCCGACAGCGGGGCGGTCGGCTTTGATGCAGGCTCAGGCTTCGGCTTCGCAGCCGTACCAGTCTGCTTCGGTGCGGGCTTCGCAGGGGCGTGATGATCCAGGTCATCCCATTCCTGCTTCGTCCACAGCGACAGGCCGATACCGAAACGCATCGCCCCGTTGCGGAGAGCGTCACCGTACAGCACCTTGTCCAAGTCCATGCTGTTCGCCTTTGCGGTGCCGATGGCGAGACGGGCCTGCCCGAGCAGTGTCATCTCGAACCACATGGTTGCCATGTCGTTCACGATGTTGACCGCCGGACGACCGTTCTCCCATGCGATAGGGACCAGCCGCCAGTGCGGGTCAATCTCGATGAGGATGCGGGTGATGTCCGCGTGACCCACGAAATCCAGCGTTGCTCCACCCTTGGGGAGCTTGCCGACAATTTTCGGGTCCGGCACCGCGTAGTCCACCAGGACTTTGCGGAGTTGGTTGGTGTTCTCTGTCATTACTTTTCCCCTTTCAAAAGGAACGTGCGGGTTGTTGTTTGTTTCGTGAACTGACGAGCCAACTCAGGGTGCGCCTCACGGAACGCCTTGCTGTCGAACGTGTCACGCACCTGGGTTTTCCATGTGGCAACCGTGTACCCGTTCATCACAGCCGTGTCCGACTGGCCCATCAACTCACAAATCTTTGCCTTCAAATCGTCCTCAAGTTTCTTGTACGACTCCAGTTCGCTGCGGACATGCCGCAACCTGTCGAACAGGTCCTTGTGGACAGGATCAATGTTGCTGGTTGAGTTCAACGATTCCTTGTAGCGGGTCTGCACCGTCTCATACGACCAGCGCACCCCGGTCGGGGTCATCCCCAGCTCAATGCTGTTCAACCAGTTCTCCACAGCGGCGACATGCTCATCCATTTCTGCCTGTGTGATGTGCTGAACATGGATGTGGAGAATCATGGACGGGTCGAAGATGGCCCACAGGATTTGGTTCACATCGGCGCAGATGGCTTGCTGGATGCCTTGGATGCGCCAATAGTCCGGCAGTTGACCTTCCCATTTGCGGGTGGTGGTTTTGATTTCCAGCACCTTGCGTTTGCTGTCCTGTTCCCACAGCCCGTCCAAGGTGGACACCATTCGCGCCCCGTTTTCGGAGTCAGCAGCGAACATTTCCTCGGGGGTGTCGAACCGTAGCCCGAGCTTGTCGGATGCCCATTCCAACACGAACGGCTCCAACCTGTTGCCGCGCTCCATCGCTGGGTTCGGTGGGATCGGGGACGGTGCGACATCACCGAGCAGTTCGGCGGCGTACTTGTCCATCGGCACGAACGGATGCAGGCCGTAGATTGCGGCGACAGCTGATGCTGAGACACGCTTGTTGCCGTGTTCGTCACGGAACCGGATGTTCAACCATTCCTGGCCTCCGTGTTCCGGTTTTGGGATGCGGTAGCGGTTGAGTGTCATAACCCCTTCTTTCTTGTTGAACGGTAAGGTACAGGCTACGCAGAGGGTGTGTCAAGGTCTGACACGGTTTTTTCTGCGGGGATCACCGTCATGTTTCTGACCATCCCGACCGGGATGTGGAACCCGTGGATACCCTCACCATCGGTGATGGTCTGCCACACTGACACATGATCCTTCTTGCCGCCCGGTGAGTCAGCAGGGACAAGATACCCGATGGTGGTGACGATGCACTCACCGTCGTCCTCATAGTCGTCAAGGTCTAACCAGCCTCCAGCTGAGGCGTGAGCGTCAGCCCATTTCACGATGACAACAGGGAACTCACTCGCGTCCATCGTCTTCGCCTTTCGTGCCGCACACAGGGCAGTACCGTGAGTCTTTCTCGGGCCATGAGTTCCCACAGTCGGGGCAGGTCAACCAGTTGTGATCCATGCGGGGAACCCTAGCAACAGGGTGTCACACCCTCTGTTTTCCCTTGTTCAGCAAGGCTGCGAGCCGTTCGACCGCCTGAATGAACTGGTCCTGGTCGTTCGGCAGGACCGGGGTTTTCATCAGGTATTTCAGGAGCAGTTCAACATCTTGACGGGTCATAGGACTCGTCAGATTACTACTTGGTTTTCGGTGCAGCCTTCTTACGAACCGTAGAACTTTCGGGTTTCTTTTCCACAACCGTGAGACGTGCCTCGATGCGGTCAATCGCGTCACGCAGAGATGCGCCACCGTTGTTCACCATGTTTGACTCAACAAACGCCACGGCCTTCTCGATGCGCTTCCCCCATCTGATGACCGGATACACAACGCCACGCCAAATGATGCCGAGGGCTGCGACCACGCCGCCAGCTGTGATGATCCACTGTGCAACAGTCATGGTCTGTCCTTCACTTCAAGATAAACGAGAGAAAAAAACAAGCATACAGAAAAGCAGATGCCAAAAAGAAAACTGCTTGCCAGGGCCGCATATCTCATGCCTGTCCGTGAATCTTTTTCCACACGGCAGTGACCTTGCCCGGATCGTCAGCCATCGCAGGGGAAAGTTCCCAATGGCACCAGCGTCCGCCCTGCGAACCAGCATTGTCGTTCTCGTCATACACCTTGATGCCTGCTTCGCCCTCGCCGCGACTGCACCGATAGCCGCGACCCCAGCCCTTCTCCTTGTCGGTCTTGTCCTCATCGAAAGCGTAGTCGTGTGCTTCCTCAATGCCCATCTCGCGGGTATGGGCCATCATCTTGTTCCACATCTCCATCGCCTTCTTGCGGTCCTTGTACCCGAGATCGCAGGCCCGCCCCGTCGCATGGACAGACAGCCACTTCGGGTCGCCCTTCTTCGCCTTCGGGTTGTTCATCGAACGGTTCGCAAACCCACCCAGGTTCGTCAGGCCGTACTCCTTGATCGCGAGGTCCATGAACTTCTTCGTGCCGAGACGAAGCCCGGTGCGACTCAGACCGTCGCTGTTACCTGTGTACTTACGACCCGGCATCGTCTTCCTCCTGTTGGCATTTGTCGCATATCCACCCCGTAGGGTTCCCGTCATCATAGTCAAACGGTTCGCGGTCGTCGCCCCCAAAGTCGTAATCGTCGGGGATTTCTTCCCAGGAACCGTATGTCTCCAACGCTTCCTCAAGACTGTTCAACACTATGCTGAGATACCCGGTGTTGGCGACCACCATCCCGATGTCCACCCCATCCCAAAACTCCAGGGTTTCAGCCTTGTATTGGATGTCGTCATGTTCGGGTCGGGCCTCGTCGTTCCAGTGGTGAACAATGTCCGCGAACTTGTCGTAGTCCTCCATCGCACGGCGGTACGCCTCACGTTGCGGGTCGGACATCCAATCGAACATGGCTAGTCATCCATTCCGATACCGAGAGCGATAGCTGCCAGCATGATTGCGAGGGTCGCCCCGGACAGCATCAACGCCTTCTGAAGTGTCTCGCCGGACAGGGTGATGAGGATGAACCCGGTGCCTGATGCCCACATCAGCAGGGCGTAGATCGCGCCGAGATACTTCCTCATGGGTGGCACATTACCATCTGCGGGTTGCGCCGATGGCGGCGATGGTGGTGACGGTGGTGATGACGATGAGGGCGCGTCGGGTGCCGACCGGGACCACGGAACCGAGCGGGACGTAGGTGTCGGTAGCCCCCGCAAAGATGTCGACTTCTTCCTCGAACGCGGCCCGTACCTCGGGGGGTGCGTCCTGCACTGCGGCAACCAGCTCGATGATTTGGTCGTCGGTGAGGGTGTCCACATCGAGGGCTTGGAACACGGCTTCGGCTTCGTCGGCGGTGAGGGTTGCAACCTGCTCAGGGTTCGTGGCGATCAGGGCTGCTTGTTCGGGGGTGGGTTCGGGGGTGACCTCAACAGTCGTAGAGGTTTGTTGTACGGTTGTCGTTGTTGTAGTGACCGGAACAGTTGTGGAGGTTGAAGATGTGGTGGTGGAAGTTGAAGATGAGGTGGACGGTGGAATCGTGGAAGTGGACGGTGGAACGGTGGGGGCGACAGAAGTTGTCGTTGTCTCCGGAGGCAACGTGGTGGTTGGCGGTGGCGGTTCTGTCGTTGATGTTGGCGGCACCGTTGATGTTGTGGTCGTGGTAGAGGTCGTTGATGTCGAAGTGGTGGTGGTTGGAGGCTCCGACGTTGTGGTTGGGGGCAGCGTGGTGCTTGTTTCTGTGGATTGTGTGGAGGTCGTAGACAACGCGGTGTTGACCTCCAGGTCGTACTCGACTCCTTGCCACCATCGGTTCGGATCACCGCAACATATCCCGGCCCGCAGACGGTACTGCCCTGCGGGTAGGTCAGCCTGAATGTAGGACTGCAACCCGAACCAGTCATCGTTGGCGGTTATCAGCTCGTTGTCGGCGTTGTACAGCCACAGATGCGGGTCGGACCCTATCCCTTGGATGTAGTGGGTGCGGGCCGTGAACCAGGTTTGCTCACTGAAAGTGAACCAGTAGTCACTGTTCGTGGTGACACGGGTGGTGTCAGCTGAAACCGATGATGACAGCAGGAACCCCAGCCCTGCCAGCAGTATGACGACCCTACTGAGCCGGGTCTTCAACTACAGGCTCGGCTGCGCCCTTCGACTCGTTGACAGCGGCACGGGTTTCGGACTTCACACCGAACGCCTCGTCCACTTCCTCCTTCGTAAGACCACCATCAAGGGATGCCTGCGCGAGTTTCGTGATGACGGTCGCACAGGCGGTGAACCCTGCGAGAGCAGCCGAGTACCACAGCGGCATTGACTGCTCGGGGTTGATGGCGTTGATGACGGACGAACCGGTGATGATACCGAGCGACGAAACCAGGAACAGGGCAATCATGCGGCCCAGCACATCCTTGGCGATCTTCAGTGACATCATGGGGGTTCCTCTGTTCTCCCCTGTCAGTCGTGTTTGATGATGTAATTTACCACAAGGTACGGCTGGTAGTAGGCGGTGCCTGATCCCGACCCGTTGCCCGAGTTCCCGGTGAAGTTCGGCAAATCAACGGCGTGGGTATGGGACACGTCGTGGTTGGCAACCGTGACGGTGCTTGTTCCAACGCTTGTTCCCCCCACGGGGCTTGTTGCCAAAGTTCCGCTAGAAAGTTCATGGTCATGCCCGCCGACATAGCCGTAGGTGGTGACTGTGCTGGCGGAGTGCGTCAGCGTGGCGTTTGCGGACATGCCGCCAGACGTGACAGAACCGTGGTCATGGTCAATGGTGTGGGTGTGGGACGGAAGGTTTGCCTCTGCGATGGTTGCCGAACCGCCCGTGGCGAGAAGGGTCAGGGAGGCGTTGTCACCGATGGCGAAACGGCCCCGCAGGTCGGGGGTGGTGGACCCGACAATCCCTGCGAGGGTCGGGTAACCAGTCGTCGATGTACCGTTGCACAGGAGCCAGCCGGTCGGGGCAGACGCACCGCCGTACATGGCGATAGTCCCCACCGGGACAAGAGCATTGGCAACAGCAGACGCAAGTTTGGCGAGCGTAATCGTGGAGTCAGCGATGTCGCCTGCGACAATCGTGCCGTCAGCAATCTTCGCGGACGTGACAGCCGAATCCGCGATACCAGCCGTCGCCACCTGACCCCACTCCGGGGCCGTAGCCCCCGAGTTCACCTTCAACACCTGGGCCGCCGTGCCGATAGCCAGCTGTGCGAACGTGGACGCACCCTGATACACGATGCCACCCTGATTCGCATACGTCGAAGTCAGTTCGTTCGCCTCATCCGCATCCACCGCTGTGAACACAGGGTAGATACTGCAACCCGCCGCATGGTTCTGATCCGTGGTGTCATCCACCCCACGGGTCAACGACGAGATGGTCGTACCCGAAATCGAGCCGACCAGCACCTTTTCCTCGGTGGACAAACCGGGGTCAACCACCACATAGAACGGACCCGAGGTGGGCCACCCGGTAGCGGAACCGATGACACAAGAGGTGGCACCCGCCGACAGACCAGCCGGGACGGTCGTGGCTGTCGCGTTACCCTTGTACTTTCTGCGTGTCTTCGGCATGATGCTCCTATTCGGTGATCGTTCTCATTATAACCACGGCTGTCCCTTCCCACAGCCAGTCGTCGGTGGAGGTGTCCAACGCCTGCCATTCGATGTCTTCCACGATGACAGAGTAGGTGTCGCCTTTTTCTTGGTAGCTGACGATACGCGGGTTCGTGACCAGGTTGTCGAGCAGGTCCCGTTCGTTTTCGACATCCATGAAGTAGTCCTTGTTGCCTGCCCGCAGGACGGAATGCAGGAGGACGGGAACGGAAATGAGGCGGGACCTGACGGGTGCGGCGTAGGCGCGGGCCATCCATCGGGTGAATGTCGGTCCGGTGGTGGCGGTTGCCCTGGTGAGGGTGAGCCGGTAGCCAGCGTCAATGAACTTGTTTTCGGGGGCGAGGAAGGTGTGTTCGGTGTCGCCAGCGTCGGTGTGGGTGCCGATGGAACTGTACGCACCGTTGTCGGTGGCAACCTCAGCTGAGATGGACCCGACGAGTGGTTCGACACGGATGTCGAATCGAGGGGCGAACTTACGGTCGGGGATGCCCCACTGGTATCGGCCTGTTTCGATGGTGCCTGACGCGACAAGGTTGGCGGTGTCTTCCACAATCACGCCGACACCTGAGATAGTGAACACGGCTTTGTCGTTGAAGATGACCACGTTTGTCACGTCGGCGGTGGAGGTGTACATGAGGTCGGTGGCGAACGCTGGGGTGTTGGCAGCAATAAAGTTGGACAGGTCCAGCCTGCCGAGGCCGCCCGAGGTGCCGTCATAGTTGGTCCAGGTGAACCATGAGAACCTGTCGTTAGAAGAAAACTTCTTCACGTCTCCCGAGGTGGGGATGATCGCACCGGCAACAAGGTTCGAGTTGGAGTCGGTGGAGCAGTATCGGACACCTTTGTTGGTGCCGATCAGGATGGCCCCCAAATACCCGGAGATAGCTGTTGCCACTTCACCGGTCGGGAGTTCGAGGGCGACCACACCTTTGTCGAGGGTGCCGTCCGCTTTGATGGTCACCTTGTAGATGTACGACTTTTTGTTGGCGTACCCAGCCGCGTAGATGGCGTTCTGCCCGGTGGCGACACCGACCCATTTGAAACCTGTGTCAATCGGGGTGGTGATGGCTGACTTGCTGCCCGAAGAATCAATGTTGTGCAAGATGTGGTCATGCGCCCCAAACATGAAACCCTTAGCGAAACCCAACATGTAGTAGTTGTCGGTTGTGTTGATGAACTTTGTTGCGCTGATAGCAGAAACAGACACCGCAGGGTCCAGTTTTCTGATGCCGTCATTCTCGAAACCGAAGTAGATGACATCACCGTTGGTTGCCATTGCAATACATTTCTTGCCGCCACCGGGTTCACCTGTCGCATCACTCCATGTGGGGCTGGACGCGAACGGGTCGGTCGTGTATTTGACATCTTCCCCGAGCGAGACGTACACCCTGCCGTCTTGAACCAGCATGTGCTGTTCCGTAGATGCGTTAGACAACGACAGTTTCGTTGCGTTCAACAGGGTCAGCTGGCCTTTCGTCCACGGGTTGATCCCCTTGGACTTGTAAAACCTGAAATCCTGCGACTCGGCAACATCCGCGTATTTCTGTCCCGCCCCGAAATGCCAAGAGTTCTGACCCCTGCGCCACAACCCCTGCGGACTGATAGCCGCCTCACCGGGCGCAGTCGAATTGTCCTGCGAATCACGGACACGCGCATCAAACTGGCGGGTGAAACGACCCGACCTGGAATCAATCAGATACGGGCGACCATTGATAGCAACAGGAAAAATGTCGGGAACAAGAGCAGTCGTACCCGTCCCCGTATAGAACGACGGGCCACCCGTGTACGCGGTGCTGAAATCAATCAGAGGCACCGGGCTAGTTCCTTGTCAGAAACGTCGGGTACTGCCGTGCAAGACGGGCAGCCTCCGCAGTAATCCTGTCCCTTCTGAGCCTCAACAGGTTTTGGATCGAGTTCGTGATGGCACCCGACCCGACTTCCTCAGCGCGGCGGGTGTCGCCCTGCGATTCGGTGAAGTTCCGCTTCAACTCTCGCGGGGACATGACCCGTATCTGCACACCCAAGTTGATGATGTCCTCACAGGATGTCGGCAGACCAGCAAACGAAAAAAGGTTTTGTCCTTCGCTGGTCAGCTGGGTGAACGGAGCCTTGTAGACGATACGGAGACGGCCCTGCTCACAGTCCTGCTCGAACCGGATGGCGTACCCGCTGGAGAAATCATCGGTTGGGAGGTCACGGACCAGTTTGATGCGGCGAATCTGACGGTATTCGTCGCCTTTGATGCGGACATGGACGGACACCACATCAATGATGTCCGCAACGGACGGCAGGTTGATGAACTCGTCGGAGCCGTTGTAGTCGTAGTCGAACGATTTGATTTGGAACAGGCCGTGCATCGGGGATGACAGGTCTGCCAGTTCGTCGTTGAGGGCTTCAAGGATTTGGGCGCGGGGAAAGCGGGGGTTGACGGTGATGAGCGCACCTGCCGAGTGGCTGGCTGCGGTGGTGCCGTTGAATCCGCGTTCCACTGTGAGCGTTTTTGATCCTGCGGTGGATGCCCACACATAGAACATTTCGCTGTCTATTTCGAACACTGAACCGGGGCGTAGACCGTCAAGGTCGTAGGTGGCGACAACGCTTGTGGTGGTTGCGTTGATGCTTGCCGACAACTTGTTCTTCTGTTCAACAGTTCCTGAGAGTAGTTGTCTCAGGGTCCTGTTGATGACGGTCGTACCAGTGGACATTTACTTCTTCTTGGCCTTCTTGCCGGTCTTCATCTTCATGCCCTTCTTCTTGGCTTCCGCCTTAGCCATAGCCATTCCCTTAGCGGTGTACGGGTATTCCTTCTTGCCAACCTTCGGCATGGTGACTCTCCTTTAGACGGGGTTCCCCTGACTATACCCCATACCACACCAGGTTCGTTTTCAGCCGTTCATCCGTAGGGTTCAGCAGGGCTGCCTGCTCCCCGTGGACACGGGCCTCATAGCGGTAGCCGAGATGCCAGCAGGCGACAGCCAGCAGATCATGGGGGAGCCACCCCCAAGCGTCTGCTTCGCACAGATAGTCCAACGGTTTGTCGGTGATGTGCAGGGCAGCTTGGGCGAACTGGTAGCAGGCCCGCCAGTTGTGCTGGTCGTGATAGTGGCGAGCCAACATGACGAGGGTTTCCCTGCGGCACGGGTCTTGTTCGAGGGCGCGGTACAGGTTGATGACGTTACGGTTCAGCTGGTACAGCATCCGGTATGCGGCAGCTATCTCGGGGGGCCACTTCGACAGCAATGTTGCCATCGTCAAATGGCGGGTCGCGTTCACTTTGTCGCCGTGATAAAAGTATTCTCTGCCAAGATAAAACTGGTTGCGGTCATCATTCGGTTCTTCCTGCACAGCCAGTTTCAGCAGATCAAAGTATTGCCCTCGGGATTTGGTCGGGTCGGGATGGTGGTGGATTTCCAGTCCTGGCACCCAGCCCTGCACTTCCTGCCCGGTTGGGGTGATGACCTCATGGACTGGGTGCTTCCACTTGTAGCCGTGTCGGGCATGGATTTTGTCGCCGCCGTACACCAGTCCTTCTGAGCCGTCAGCGTTCCATGACCACACATACTTGTAGCGGGGGCGGGTCACGTCGGGTCGTGCGCCGAGGTAATACTCCAGTTGTTCGCGCCACATCGGGTTGAGTATTTCGTCCATGTCCAAAGCGATGCACATGTCGATGTCGTCGGGGAGCAGGGACAGGGCTTTGTTGCGGGCGACATCGAATCGCCACGGGAAAAACTGGACGAGCTGGACGTTGATTGCGTGGCTGTCTGCGAGGTGCCGCGTGTGGTCGGTTGAGCCTGTGTCGAGGATGAGCCGGTGGTCTGCGTCTTGTGTGGTTTCGGCCCAGCGTTGGACGTGTTGGGCTTCGTTTTTGGCGATGGTGTAGACAGCGATTTTCATGGTCCCCTCCTGGTGGTGGTCAGGCTAGCGGTTCGGGTGTGGGCCGTGCGAGCCATTCGGCGTATTCTTCGTCGGTCATGGGCCGAACGAGGTCGTCGATTTGGATGTTGGGTCGGTCGTCAGATGGTGTTTCTGTATCCATAGACACGGATAGTTCCTCCAGTCAAAGTCCCGCTTCCGGGAGTCAACGTAAAATCTGTAAAAGCACCATTAGATTGATGGGTGCCTACGCAAAAGCCCGTAGACAACGGAGCCAAATAAGGTGCGTTCATAATGCTCGCCCACTCCGCCGCATTCGGATTACAAATATCTGCCGAAAATCTAACACTGTCGGTGTCGTGGTAACCGATATAAGGCCAGTTTGCGGCGTTGCTACTACCAGCAACATTGTTTGAAGACGAACCGTTATAAAACGAATAATGAACAACTTGGTAGTAACTTGTGTTATAGCCACTTACCGACGAAGGCCCGAATTGGAAAGCAAGGTTATTTGCCGCCGACGCGGAACCACCCATGTAGGTGATTCTGTAGTTGTCGTAGGTGCTGGAAAACACGTTTGAGACAGTCACGGAAGCAACCGCTGACCCGACCGTCTGCACCTTGACCAGTTCCAGTCCGGGTGGTGTGTCGGTGTCTGCGATCATCACCCAAGCTGCACCCTCATACACCAACACTCGGTTCGTGTCTGTCTCGTAAATCATTTGGCCTTCGAACGGTGTGGAGGGCCGCGTGGTGGAGGTGCAAACCCCTGGGCGAAGACCGGTAGACAAATTAGAAATACCCATCAGGCACCACCCAAAGGCTCGGGCATGGGTCGCGCCAACCACTCTGCGTATTCCTCGTCGGTCATGGGCCGTACAAGGTCGTCTATTTGAATGTTCGGTCGGTCGTCAGATGGCGTTTCGATACCCGTAGACACGGATGGTTCCTCCAGTCATAGTTCCAGCATTGACAGCCAACACAAAACCACTTGCTGACGTAGTGGATGTGCAAGTACCACCAAACGAATAGTACGACGCTGTACTAGTTGACTGAGAAAACATCGCTTTAGTTGTAGTGGCAAACGGAGCAAAAATATCCGCACAAATATGGCTATTGGTTGTTCCTGCGACACCAAATGCAGCCCAGTTTGTTGTGGCAGCCGGTCCATATCCAGTGACTGTTGCACTGGCATAGTTGAAAAATGTTCCACCCATCAAATATGTGCTGGAGGTAATACCTGAGAACTGAAAAGTGAAGTTTGCGGCCTGTGAGTTCACAACGCCTTGAACAACAAGCCGGTAGTTGTCGTATGTGCTGGAAAAACAATCGCTAACCGTCACAGAAGCAACAGCCGACCCGACTGTTTGCGCCTTGATTAGTTCCAATGCTGGTGGGCTGTCGGCATCAACGGTCATCACCCACGCACCACCGTCATACACAAGCGTCCGGTTGGTGTCGGTTTCGTAGATGTATTGCCCCTCAAACGGGGAAGCAGGCCGCGTCGAGCTGGTACACACACCCGGTTGGATCAGACGCGAAGACGGCAAATAATTCGAAAGACCCATCAGGCAGGCCCCACATCCGTAACAACAAGATTGTTTCGCGTCGTGCCATTGTTCCAAAAAGTAGCCGCCGAACCGGACTCTTGAAAAGCAACCAAGGTGATGGTTGTTGAACCAGCGGACAAAGTTGTGTACGCCTGCATAGACCCGGACATTTGTGTACCCGATACAGCCATGTACCAATAAGAACGATTTAGCACAGTCCCACCGTTTCGAATATCAAAATCCAAAACCTGCCCGGCAGTACCGCCATACATTGTCCAAGATGACGTAATCAGATATTGACGGTTTGCGACAGCGGTAAAAGAAGGGGCTGTCAATAGTGTTGTTGTACCACTAATACTTGTACTGGATGAAGACGAATTGACCACTTGGGCCTGTATCCCCCAAGCGGTGTTCCAGTTCGGATACCACGCAGACCCGTTCCACACCAGCACCCTGTCCGTATCCGTCTCGTAAATCATCTGCCCCTCATACGGAGACGCAGGCCGAGACGAACTAGTACACACCCCAGGAGTCAAACTCCCCAAGTTCAACGCAGACGAAATACCCATCAGGCGACCTGACGCTCCCACCCAGTCACCGAAACCGTCACCTTATCCGCCGTATCCGACAACCCCTGCAACGTATCCCCCGACTCAAACACCAACGCAGTATCCAACACCACCGTGTCATACGCAGCCACCGGCAACCGATACACGAAACAGTTCCCCGCTGTAGCCGCAGAACCATCATACGCAAGCGTCACCAAACGCTCCACCCCATCCGTATTGCACACCACAATCTGCTTCACAGCCCACTGATAGTTAGTCGTCACCGTGAACACAGTCGTCGTCGAAGCACCCAAAAACGTGGGGGCCTTCAACATCTTCGGAAAAACATCACCAACAGCCATTACGGGTTGACCTCCATGATAAGGAACGTAGTCAGGTTACTCGTCACCTGAGTCGATGCCGCAGCCCCAGTAGGACCCGTCGGCCCTGTAGGACCTGTCGGACCTGTAACAGTAGACGCAGCACCAGTCGCCCCCGTGGGACCAGTCGGACCCGTCGGACCTGTGGGTCCTGTTGCGCCGTCAACACCGATAGTGCCAGCCGCACCCGTAGGACCAGTCGGACCCGTCGGCCCTGTCGGTCCGGTAGGACCCGTCGCACCATCAGCTCCGATATAACCAGCAGCCCCCGTCGGGCCAGTCGGACCCGTAGGACCAGTCACAGTCGACGGATCACCCTGAGGCCCAGTCGGACCAGTAGGACCCGTAGGACCCGTTACGGTAGAAGCAGCCCCCGTCGCGCCCGTAGGACCAGTCGGTCCTGTAGGTCCAGTTGCCCCAACAGCACCAGTAGGTCCGACAGGTCCCGTGCTGCCCGTAGGACCAGTTGGTCCTGTACCACCAACATCTCCCGTAGCCCCGGTAGGTCCAGTCGGCCCAACTGCACCGGTTGGTCCAGTCGGTCCTGAAGGTCCAGTAGGACCAGTTGCCCCCACCTGTCCAGTTGCCCCAGTCGGGCCTGTTGATCCAACAGCACCAGTAGGTCCTGTGGGTCCTGTCGGTCCTGTGGCACCCGTTCCTCCCGTCGCACCAGTCGCCCCAGTCGGGCCAGTCGCTCCTACGCTGCCTGTCGCACCAGTCGGACCTGTCGGACCTGTCGCGCCCTGCGGGCCAGCGTTCCCCGTGCCAACAACAGTGATGACGGCATCAACCGTAACCGCAGTAACAGCAGGAGTGACCACCGCACCAGCGGTCGCTGTGGTGCGTTCCACAGTGATTTCGTAAGACGCATTAGAAGTCCCCCTGTCAACGGTGATGAGAGTGGTAGCCATGAACTGCTACCTGGTCACATCTGCCAGGACCGTGACATTCCCCGCAAGAATCGTGGACACAACCCCCGACGCGGTTTCCTCCAAATCCCAAAACGCGATACCAACCGGAAGGGCCGCAGAATCCGTAGCTGACAGAACGCACGTCACCTGACCGTTCGCACCCGACGTGACCGTACAAGTGAACGACGCTTTGATAGTGGTCGAATCCTGAGAAGACCTGATCTGCGCCCGGTAAGTACGGCCCGTGATGTTCACAGGGGTGGACCCGTCAGACGTGATGGTGACGACAAGGGTTTCCGTGTCGCCACGGGTAATCGTCAAATCCTGGTCAGCGGGTACAGCCATAGCCCTACCACTTTACCTTATTTGCCCAGTACGCCGCCGACATCTTGCCCTTGGCGATGTTCTTTGCGTGGCGAGCTTTGAACGCCTTGTTGCGGGCTGTCCCCTCTGGCGACCCCTGAACGCCCTGCTGACCGAACCTGATCAGCTTCACCTTGTCTCCTTCTTTGGCGAGAACAGCGTGGGACTTTGCGGCGTTGGGGGTTCTTTTCGGTTTGTTGTAGCCAGCGAACTTTTCGCCCCGATACTCGATCATTGCTTCGCCGCCCACGCATTATCGACAAGATTCGGGTACGGGCGACCAGCCTTCTTGGCGCGGGCCTGAGCCATCCGCTTCTGTTCCGCCGTCAACGGGCTGGACTTCTTCTTCGGGTTTTTCGTGTCCCAAAACGGTGTCTGCTTCTTCTTCACTGATCCTCCAAGGCATCCGCATCTGATAGTACCTGAAACACGCCCTCAGGGACACGATACGTTGTGCCTGGGATCATCCGATAGTTGTGTTTCCCGATGTCGGCGTTGACACGGCGTTTCACCCTGATGTCCACCTCCACGTTCGGGGTGACCCACTCAGGGTCGTCCAGCAGGGTCCCGGTCGGGACAGCCTGCAACAACTGTTTCACGGCTTTGCTCCATGTCCAGTTCGAGGTGTATGCCGCCTGTTTGCGGGCCACCACATTGTTGCGTTCCCGGTTGCGGTATGCGTCCAGCATCGCATCCATAACTTCCCCCAAATCGGGTTCGTCCCACATCCCTACCGTGTCAGCTCGGGATTTGGCGCAGGGGATTTGGTAGGTCGCCAACCCTGCGAACTGGATTTGCCCAGTCGTCAACGACACAATGTTAGGTACACCTAACGCGATGGCTTGGAGGGGCATCAACCCGAACCCCTCACCCCGGCTGACCGCCACATAACAATCCGCCTCGTTGAACCACTCCACCTGCTGATCCAACGTCATCCATTGTCGATGCAAAAAAATGTTCTTCCCCAACGGTTTCGTCGGGGTGTCACGCGCATGAGGGGCCGCTTTGATATGCAGCTCCGCGTTATGTAACTTCAAACGGTTGAACGCTTCAACAACGATGTCCAACCCTTTGCGTCGCCACAACGACCCGCCAGCCGCAAACCTGAACACCTCACCACCGGGCCGTTCCCGAGGAAACCACACCTTCCGGTCAACCCCCAACGGCACCACCCGCACATCCCCACAAACCCGACCAAACAACTCGGCATTATGGTCGCATGGGACAAGCACCTGATCATACTGACCCAACCAGTTACGAAAACCAGCAGGCAACACATCGGTTTCCCACATCGAAAACAACACCCGATGCTGCCCCACAAACCAACCCTTGCACACGTTCGGCACCGACATATGAATGTTCACCGAACCCTTAGGGTCCAGCGTCACAGTCTTCGGCAACGCCCCACGGAACCCGTGGGCCATCGAACCGTACCCGAACCTGGGGTCGTCAAACCCCGTCCACGACTGGAAGTTCACTCCGCAACACCACGCGCAACCAAACGCTCAACATCCGGTCGCCCCTCCACCTGTGCCACAGTCTCGGCCCTCGCCTCCAGTGCTGCCGCACCGTCAATCCCGCGAGGCTGCAAACCGTTCTGACGCAACCGCTTATAAGCAGGCATGTCCTTATCCCAATTCTTTGCTGTCCGGTTCGTCGCCGCAACCTGCGCCCCACGGGTCGTCGTTGAATTAGCCCCGAAAGAAATCCCGGCAACCCGACACCCGAAGCACCCTTCCACATCCAGCGACGGATGCGTCTCTGCGTGTTTCACGTTATGTAATCCTCGTATCCAGCTTCAATAAGGTCCGCTTCCTCAGCGGCAGTCAACTCATGGATATGGCCCCCATGATAAATCTTCTCAACCGTGGACATGTCCCCCGGCTGGTTCTCCGTGAACGATCCATCCGTCAACTTGTACACGTTCCTTCCCCTCGGAAAGTTCTTCAAATACCTGAAGATTCCTTCCGTGCCGTCATCCCACGACACATACAAATCTGTCGGAGGACGAAACGTAGCCATGCACGGAGAATAGCAAAACCCCCCGCTTGCGCGGGGGGCCTGCTCATCTTCCCGAACTGGGCGGAGGGAAGGACTACTTCTTCTTGGCTGCTCGCTTTGCGGAAGCGCGGGCAGACTTCATTGCGGCAGCGGAAGCCTTGCCCTGCTTGCTTCGGGCATACGAAGCAGACAGGCCCTTGTTGCCTGCCTCGGCATCCGCACGACGAAGAATGGCCTCGATTGCCGCCTGCTGAACAGGGTTCGCGTTGTTGGTGTTCTTGGTGGTTGCCTTCTTGCCGGTGATTGCCGTGAACACGTTGCCGTACATGTTGGCCCGCCTCTGTGCCTTCTCGCCAACCCCACTAGGTGAAAGAGACCTGATCGAAGCCTGACTGCGCTCCTTGGCAGACCTCTTGTACATCTTGTCGTCGTCGGGCGAGTTGGTGTTGTAGATGTAAGTGTCGGACGACTTCTTCTTGGCTGTTGCCTTCTTTGCGGGCATCTTCTTCGCTGCCATTTTGGTTTCCTTTACTAGATGGCTGATGTTGAAAACTTAGCAGGGATTCCCCCCGCTTGCGCGGGGGGACCCTACCCATCTTCCCCAAACCGGGGGAAGGATTATCAGGCGTTCGTGCCGATGCTCGACGCAGACTCGATGCGGCGCAGAGCCTCCTGACGGAACACCCCGTACCCGACGAAGTGCTTCCAGCCCACCGGGCGGAAACGCTTCAGGAGGTCCGTGACCGTCCCGTACACGATGGTCGGCTGCGAACCGTACTCACCGCCGAGGCTGATGCCCTTAGCGAGAGCCTGACGGCCCATGATGAGGGTGCCGTACACGTCGATGGTGCCAGCCGAACCCGAGTTGTCCGACGCATTGGCGAACAGCGGGGCGCGGGGGGACTCCATGAAGCGGACACCCTCGAACATGCCGATCTCACCGTTGTAGATGCCGGTCGGGTCGACGTAGTTCGCGGGGGTACGCCACGCGGCGGCATCCGTCGCGGAACGGAAGTCGTAGGAGACATCCGGGTGGATGAAACCGACGTAGGAACCACCGATGGTCGGCACGTTCGCACCACGGAGCTGGGCAACCACGCGGCGGACATCGTTCGCTGCGAGGGTGTCATCCGAGTTGATGGTCGTGCGGCTCGACGGGTCCGTTGCACCACCGGTCGCGTAGATCACGTTGCTTCCGGCCTGGAGGACCGAACGGCAGATCGTGTCGATGCTGATACCGGCGTTGTAGCCGACCGCGTTCGCAGCAACCGGGTCGACCGGGAGGAACGAGGTGGCCCGCAGCTTGGCGGTCGTGACGGTCGCGTTGCCGTACTCCTTCAGGGTGACGGACACCTGGCTGTCGCTCATCGCAACAGGGGTGACATCCTCTGCCTCGCCCAGCTCCGTGGTGGCGGCAGCGAGGTCTGCGAAGATGGTGAACGTGATGGTCGCACCGGGGTTGGTGGCGTTGGTTGCCTGGACATCTGCGAACTGGTCGTAGTACATCTCCGGGCGGAGGGCGAAGTACGCAAGCTTCTCGAACGCGGTCTGGTCGACCGAGAGGTTTGCTGTACCGGTTTCGGCGGCGTAGTAGTCAGCCATTTTGGTTTTTCCTTTTCAGGGTTGAGGTTTGTCAGTTGCCACCCAGGTCGATGCCCTGGGCTTGTGCCTCTGCAAAAATCGCCATGAGTTCGGATTCGGACTGGGCATCATTGATTCGCTTCATCCATGACGGGCCTTCGGAGGATGTCTCTGCGCCTGCCGCAACCCGGTTGGATTGCTGCCACGCCTGACGGTCCTCGGCTGCCGGTGACGGTGAGGGTGTAATCAGTTGTGCTTCTTCAGCTGCCTGCCGGATTGCTTCTGCTGTGTACTCACCGTCGTAGCCTTTGACGAAATACTTGAACTTCGGGTCGCTGGCGTTGATGCCTGCTTCCATGAAGGTCAGTTTCTTTTGGGCTTCGTTGGCCTGCTCAATTTGCTTGAGTAGTTCAGCGTTCTGCTTTTCCAGCTGCTTGAGTCGCGCTCGAACTGGGTTCTTCTGCGTCTCTTGCTGGTCGTCGTCCTCGTAGAACTCGTCTGCGAAATCTGACATTGGCACACTCCTTGTGTCCACACCAGGATCGGAGGAAACCTGGTGGCTACGTTGTTACGCCCCGTATGTTCGCCTCGGACTCGGGGGGCGGTCTGAGGGTCCAGCACTCGGCTTCACACGAAATAATTACATAACTGTGGTTTGGTTTCCACTATGAGCCGCAGGTTCCTTCGCAGCAGTGGTGTTTCAGTCCGCAGTTGGGGCATCGCCATCGGCATGCGATGGGATCAAAGTCGGTGTCGCAGTTTTGGCAGGTCATTGACCGATGGTGGTCAGACCGGTTGCGGATGCTTGGCCTTGTCCTGCGAATCCTCCGCCTGCCTCGAATTGGGCTGTGCGCCTACGGCGGCGTTCTGCGATGGCTTTGCGGGCTGCGGCGTTGGTGCCGAATGTGGCTCCGATTTGTTCTTCACGGCTGACTGCTTGTTCGCCTTGCATCTGCCCTGCGAACAGTCCTTGACTTTCCGCGATGGTGGCAAAATCGGTTTGTGCCTGCTCAGGGGTGACCCCAACCCTAGCGAGAGCCTCAGCTTCCTGGGTCTGCAACTGGATTTGGGCCTGCTGCTGTGCCTGCGCGGAGATAGCAGCGGATCGTGCCTGCCGTTCGGCTTCGTACCGGTCGAACGTGGGGCGGGCGCGGGTGGGGTCTATGAAGTAGGCGGCAAGGTCACCTTCGGAGACACCGTACAGGCGTTGGAACTCTGCGACGACGTTGGCGGGGGCGTTGCGGACAGCTTGGTAGCCCTGGTCGATTCGTGCGCCTACCTCATCGGGGGATGTTCCACCAGCAATCCACGCCTGAAAGTCGCTTGGCTGGTCGTAGAAACCGGGGGGCATCCCTCGCTGCTGGAGGGTCCGTTTGAAGTCGGCCTCCAAAGTGAGATACTGCCTGACCGTGTACTGCTGTTCACCGCGGTCAGCAAGAATCTTGTTGGCGGGGAACCTGTCCTGAAAAGCCTTGTTATCCCTCAGGCGGACACCGATTTCGTCAATGTCCGGCGGTACCTGTTCTGCCTGCCACAACTTCGCAATTTCGTCTTCGAGCGTCCTGTCGTTGACACCCAAGAACCTGAGTTCGCGCAGGATGATTTGTAGTGCGGAATCTTCGTCAGCCATCAGATAATCCTCCCGAATGTTTGCCTCAATGCTGATGCCCATTCGCGGGCCTCACGCTTGGCGTTCTCAGTCTTATCCCAACCATACCGTGCATCGGTACGCAGAAGTTTCTGCCACTCCCCATTCGTCATCACACGCTTCTTGCCTTCCTCCCCAAAATTGAGGGCAACCTCATACTGGGCGTTCGACATGTCAATCGTGTTCGGGTCAACCTCCAACAGCTGTGCCGCCGCAGTCTTGAACGACCCACTGATTTCGTCCAACGTCAAACCCTGATCAATCAGCGGAGAAAGATGCCCGTACCGGGCTTTTGCCACCTCACGCTGCTGGCGTTGCACATCCTCTGTCGTCATCTCACCGGTCAACGTCCGCTGGATGGTGTCATCGGAAACTTGGTTGAAGTACGCCTTGCCGATGTTGGCGATACCCAAATAGTCGTTGGACTTTTTGATGCGGGTCACGGCGGTCGGGTTGACGAACTGGCCTGTGTCGTCCTTGCGGAACGCTTCTTTGTATGCCTCGAACCGGAGGGTGTCGCCTTCCCAGCCGAGGTTCATTGCCTTCGTCACGAAAGCGTTGAACGGAACAGAGTCAAAGCCTGCGTCACCCACCAAAGCCTTGATGTCACGCACCTTGTTGGTGGTTGCCAACTCCTTATAGAACGACGTGTTTTGGAACCGGGCCGCAAACCTTTCGGGGGTTTCGTTCAAGGTGACAGCAGACTCAATGACCTGACGGACATCCGGGTACTTCGCTGGGTCCACATCAAGAATCCATGCCTGCGTGGGGAACAGCTCGCGGAACTTTGCTGAGACACGATCCCAGTTCATCTTCGGCGCGGACGGCAACTTGCCACCACCACGGCCCACACCGCCACCAGGCGCAGTCGGCTCTGTTGGTTCCACCGTCGGCTGAACAGGGGCGGTCTTGCCGAACCCGCCAGCAACTTGACCACGACGACGCAAACCCTCCTGCGTGTCAACAACTGGCCCACCAGTTTCGGTTGACGGCTGAGCCGACACAACCGGTGCCTCTCTAGCAGCAGGCTCAGAAACAACAACCTGACCAGCCTCATCAAATGTCGGCGCAGAAACAGAAACAGACAACGCAGAATCAATTTCCGCGATTTGCGTGTTCAAACTGTCAATTGTGTTTTGTGCGGCCTCCGGGTTGGGTGAAGAACCCTTTTCGATTTGAGCCGACAGCAAAGCAATCCTTTGCAGATATGTCCTGCGCTTGCTTTGAAGGTCGGAAACATAAGCCCTGCGGCGCTGCGCCTGACCTTTGGCGACCTTGCTTGCGGACTCAAAAGCTTTCCTAGCAACCGACTCCTTATTTTTCGCATCATCAATCAAAGTCTTGAAAGCAGAAGGAGCAACCTTTTTGCCGTTGACCGTTCGCGTACCATCCGCATTACGGGGAGCATTATCAAGTTCTTCGCGGGCGGCCTTCAGCTTCTCATACTGTGCCTGGAGTTCCTGCTCGGTTGCCATCAGCCAAGACCTTTCATCAACTGGTCAATAACATCCGCATAACCCAACATTTTCATCGCCCCAGCTTCCTCCGGGTTAGAAGCCTCCACAGCCTCCAACGCCGCTGTCTGAGCAGTCGGCACAGCCGCCCCGCCCATAGCCTCAGACACCTCCATAGCGTTATACGAACGAACAAACTTTTCGACCTCAGCATCAGACAACTGGCGACCCAACACCGAACCAGCAGCCTGCTTGAAAACCTGACGCAAATCCTGTTTTGCGGTCGTGCGGACCCGCGCACCGCCAGCAACCTTTGCTTTGATGTTCGGATCGGCAGCCATCAAATCAATAGCGCGGTCAAGTGTTACACCCTCAGCGTTGGCGTACAGCATCGCGTTCTTCACAGCAGAAATGTCGCGGGCCATCGTGCCGGTAGAAGACGGGCGAGAGTTTCCGTACAGGCCGAGAGCAGCCAAACGGTTCAACTTAGCCAACCTTTCGGCGGGTGTCCCGAACCGGGCTATCTCGCTGAATGCCTCATCTTCGCTGTACTGGCCCCGAACCAGCACCCCGTCCTTGTCAACAAGACCCTGACCGATATAACCCTGAGGAGTTTGTTCCTGCAGAGCAGGTGGCGTTACGCCCTCTCCGACCTTGACAACCTTGCGGGGACGCAAACGAACACTCGGAAGAAGCACATTGCTGTTACCCGATGGGGTCAACGCCGGTGGGGTGTCGCTCACCTCATCCGTGGTTGTGTTCGTCTGCTCAGCCATTCTCAATCCTCGATTTCCGCAGCCAACAGTCTGTCATAAATACGGGCAAACTCGGGTGTCTCCGCAACAATCGCCTGCGCGTGACCAATCAGCCAGTCCCGCAACGGGGCCGCAGCGTTAGAAGCCAAACTGGAATACCCAGCTGATGCCGCAGACTGCAACGCCTGATCACGCTTCCGCAGATACAGGGCAGTCGCCTGAGCCACATCATTGTCAGCAAGGGAACTCTCCTGAACCATGCGTGTCAGTTCCTCAATCTTGGCGGGGAACTCACCAGGGTTGAACTCTGCAACAACCGGGAAACCAGGATATTCCTTGTTCAGTTTCTGCCGCCACCTGCGGAGCCATGCCTTCTGTTCGGCGGACGGAGACGCAGGAAGCTTGTCGCGCATAGCCCGATACTGGGATGCTGCCGCCCTGTATTGGGCTGCTTCCACGATTTCACGGTCGGTGAGACGGCGGCGTTTCCCGCTGGTCACCTGCCGTGACCACACCTCGAACGAGAAGTTGTCGCCACCTGGGGCCATGAACCCGGCAACATTCGGGTACTTCTTCAGCAGGTCACCGTTGCGGCGTTCCCAGTCTCCGAACTGTTCGGTGGCTTCCAGCCCGCCCGCAACAGATTCGGTTTTGTTCGACAAATACAGCAGGGCATCGTTGCCGTAGATGCGGAGAAACTCGGACACGGCGGTGTCGTAGTTGTTTGCCTGCAACTTTTGGAACTCTTTGATGAGCTGGGTGGCGTACATGTCGCCGTCTTTGGTGGTGATACGGAACTCGGGGCTGGGGGCGGTAGGACCGAAGAACTGGCCCAATGCCCGCATACCGGTGATGATGCGGGCTTTCCATCGTGCATCGGCGTACAGTTGTTCCTGATCGTTGAAATCCGCAAGATCGTACTCACCGGAGGTGGACAACGCCCGAAGGGTTTCAATATAGGTGTTTCCGTACACGGTGCCAAGGTTCATCGTGTTGCCTTCGAGGGCTTCGTTCAGGCGGGACACCCATTTCGGGACGAAACCCAACGTGGTTTTCTCACCGTATGGAAGCAGGATTCCCCT